>Ga0123355_10005368_pt1 | contig 18735 bp, 14 predicted proteins | sample TergutEmb28metaG_3_FD_89872 | JGI IMG/M metagenome (GOLD analysis project Ga0123355, IMG submission 89872) | Embiratermes neotenicus P1 segment gut microbial communities from Petit-Saut dam, French Guiana - Emb289 P1 | ecosystem: Host-associated > Arthropoda: Insects > Digestive system > Gut ... | reverse complement strand
TTTTCCGTAACTTCGCCTCTGCCAACTTTGGCGGCAACCGCACTACCGCCCTCCGCTACGCTACGGTTGGTCTCATTAATGAAAAAATTCCTTTATTTTTCCCAGAACTATTTTACACTATCAATAACGACTGAATCATATTGACAGTCATACAGCCGCAACAGTTCATATATAGGGGTTTTCCTTGACAAAATCCCCAATGTAATATATAAATATAACTTGTGGCTCTGGATTGTTTACGGAAGGAAAGATACTCCCCCATATGACTAAAAAGCGATTTATACACATTGCATTTTTATTAACCATTATGCTCACGGTTGTTTTCTGGTTCTATCTTCCAATGGAAGTCGCCGGACACAGGCCCGGCAATTTCTTTATGCAGCTATTTTTTGCCGGATTCATTGGTGTGACCACAGCAATGCTTATTATTGCTATACTAATTGTCATCTTCAAAAGAAACTTTGTTCGGGGGCAAATATTAACACTTGCACGTTTCCGTCATTTGTTGTTTTTACTCATAAAGCGCGATTTTGTGACCCGGTATCGGAGAAGCGTACTCGGCGTACTTTGGTCTGTCCTTAACCCACTGCTCACCATGCTCGTTCTAACTATGGTGTTTGAACAGATATTCCGGTTTGATGTTGGCGGATTTTTTCCAGTATATCTCCTAAGTGGACAAATAATTTTTAATTATTTCAGCGAATCTACTAACCAAGCAATGGGTTCAATAATAGGAAGTGGTGCCACATTAAAAAAAGTTTATGTGCCAAAATACATATTCCCATTATCAAGAATTCTATCGTCCGTTGTCAATCTTGGATTTTCGTTCGTTGCCTTTTTGTTCGTTATCATTGTTACCGGAGCACCAATACATTGGACGCTCATTCTAGTCCCTATCCCTTTTTTATATCTTGTCATCTTTTGTTTAGGGGTGGGCATGTTGCTTTCAGCGCTCACTGTATTTTTCCGTGATATTACATATTTATATGGCGTCATTCTTACGACATTGTCATTCCTCACACCGATTTTTTACCCTGCTAACTTGCTCCCAGCAAGGGTTTTTCATCTGATTCACCTAAACCCTATGTTCCACTATGTTACATATTTTCGAGAACTGACAAGATATGGTACAATACCTGGGTTGTGGGAAAATATAATCTGCCTCGGCTTTGCTTTCGCTGCATTTTTCTTAGGCTTGTATGTAAAGATGTCACAGCAAGACAAGTATCTACTATATATATAAGGGTGTTCGAATGATCGAGAATATAACAGATAACTTAGCGATTTCAGTAAAAGACGTTTCTATGATGTTCAACCTAAACCGCGACAAGGTTTTGGGATTGAAAGAGTATGTAGTGAAAGCGCTTAAACGCCAGCTCTTCTTTGACGAATTCTGGGCACTCAAAAACATTAGTTTTGATGTCTACAAGGGTGAAGTCATGGGCATTCTCGGGCTGAACGGTTCTGGCAAGTCAACGCTACTTAAACTTATTGCAGGTGTTTTTAAACCTACAGAAGGCATCATAACCGTAAACGGCGACATCTCTCCCCTATTAGAACTCGGTGCAGGTTTTGACCTTGAGTTTTCAGCTAGGGAAAATATTTACTTAAATGGAGCTATGTATGGGCACTCTTCTGCTCACATGGATAGCCTATACAACGACATTATGGATTTTGCTGAGCTCTGGGAATTTCAGGATGTACCTTTGAAAAATTTCTCTTCCGGTATGAATGCACGCTTGGGATTCGCCGTAGCTACACAGGTTGACCCTAGCATATTGATAATTGACGAAATTTTAGGAGTCGGGGATTACAAGTTTGCGCAAAAATCTAAAGCTCGTATACTTGAGCTTCTCACAAATGGTGCCACTGTTCTTCTTGTATCACATCAAGCTCAAACAATAAAGGATTTATGTTCTCGCGCAATGATATTACGCCAGGGTGAATTGGTGTGTATAGGTGATGCAGACGAAGTTTGCAAGCAATACGAAGCAGGGCAGTAACTGTGTGTAGCAAAGAGTTTCGTGTGCTGCATATTTTGGATCATTTATCGCCCGCAAGTGGGGTTGCATCGGTAGTAATGAATTATGTCATCGGCATACCCAAAATAAAACAAGATATTGCTATATACGGACAATGTGATGCGGCCATGCGAGCACAAATCGAAGCCTGCGGAGGCAAAATCTACAAACTGCCAGATGTCACCAAATCTTTCGGACGCCATTTTAGTGAAGAACTCTCCAAACTTTTGCGAACCGGTCCCCACACCATCATACATGGTCACCTGATCAATTCTGCATTTATATACCTATGCTTGGCAAAAAAAGCTGGCGTACCTCACAGAATAATCCACTCCCATAGCTCAGTCAGTGCAGATGTGTTTTATAAGAAAATTCGAAACAATATGCTTGCAAAACTTATCCCCCCTTACGCTACAGATTATATCGCAGTGTCCGAACTCGCTGCACAGAACGCTTTTGGAAAATCACTGATGAATTTATCAATAATACATAATGGCATAGATACAAATCGCTTTAGCTTTAACCCGGATGTCCGAAGAGAAGTAAGGCAAGAGTTAGGGTTATCTGAAGAAACGCTCTGCGTTGGCCATGTCGCACGGCTTGTGGGATTGAAAAATCAGGAGTTCTTATTGAATGTTTTCCAGAAAATGCATGATAGAGAAAATTGCACACTGATAATAGCCGGAGACGGCCCGATGGAAGGGCTTTTGAAAGAACATGTAAAGGCTATGGGCTTAGCAGATAATGTTCAGTTTTTAGGTCAACGCAACGATGCCCACAGGTTATACCAAGCATTTGATGTGTTTCTATTACCCTCCTTGTCAGAGGGGTTTGGATTGTCTGTTGTAGAGGCGCAGTGCGCTGGCCTTCCTTGCGTGGTTTCAGAACATGTACCGCAGACAGTAAAATGCAGTGCAAATATCCGCTTTTTGCCCTTGGGTAATGCGCAAATATGGGCTGATACTGCATTGGGGATGTCGAAGATTCCGCGCAAGGATGGTGCAGATGCGGTTACATCTGCAAAGTTGGATTCCGGCGCTATGTGTGATAAGGTTAAAAATATTTACCAATCTATGAGGACTGAGCTGTATGAACAACCGTATTAATGTAACGCGCTCTTTCTTGCCTAACAAAGACATTTTCATAAAGTATGTTGATAGGATTTGGGAGAGTCATCACCTAACTAATCAAGGGCCATTGCACGAAGAGTTAGTAAAAAAACTGTCTAGTTACTTCAACAATACAAATGTAACTTTAACAACAAATGGTCATCTTGCCTTGGAGCTTGCGCTAAAGGGGTTGAATCTGAGTGGCGAGATTATCACAACACCATTTACATTTGTGTCTACAACACATGCAATAGCTTCCATTGGCGCAACACCTGTCTTTTGCGATATCGACAAAGATAGCTTAACAATCGACACAAACCAGATTGAGAATCTCATAACTGATAAAACAACCGCAATAATGCCGGTTCACGTTTATGGTCACCTTTGTGATACTGAGCGAATTGATAGTATCGCAAAGGCACATAATCTGAAAGTCATTTATGATGCCGCCCATGCTTTTGGTGTAGAGAAAAATGGAAAGTCAATTTCTCAATTTGGCGATGTTTCAATGCTTAGCTTTCACGCCACTAAGTTGTTCCACTCTATTGAGGGCGGTGCACTACTGTACAATGATGATGCTTTAGTGGAAACTTTCAACACATACAAAAATTTTGGATTAGAAAATGAAGAAACAGTAGAATGTGTTGGGTTCAACGCCAAGATGAATGAGTTTCAAGCGGCAATGGGGTTATCCATTTTCCCTCACATGCAGGAGATTATAGAAGAACGTAAGCAAATCACTATGAGATATCGTGAACATCTTAACAGTATTAATGGTATCCATTGTTTTACACCAGATACTGACTCATCTGTTTCGCATAATTACGCATATATGCCGATAATCGTTGATGGCGATGTTTGTGGGTTTACTAGGGATTGTATCTTTGCTGAGTTAATGAAGCATAATATTTATGCTCGAAAGTACTTCTATCCGTTAACCTCAGATTTTGCTTGCTATCACAATTTGAGCAGTAGCATTAACTTACCGGTTGCACGAAGAGCAGCAAAGCAGGTTCTATGTTTACCGATTTTCAATGGGCTTGCAGTTGAGGTGGTGGACAAAATATGTGAGTCAATCAGGCAAATGTCCAACTAAGCCGTTTCCAAAAATACGGCGAATTTAGAAGCGCTCTATGGAGGAGTCTGTTATGAAGGAAAAATTAGTCTTTGTCGGTGCCGGTGGGTTTGGTAGAGAGGTCGCATGGCAACTAAGCTGCGTCAACGACCATAATGATTCCTATGATATACTCGGCTTTATCGACGATACTCCTGAGCTAAAAAATAAGACTTTGAATGGTTTGTCGGTAATTGGTGACGTTGAATATTTAATAAATTATCCTAAGGAAATTTCGGCTGTGGTGTGTATCGGAAACTCAGCAGCAAGAAAAAAGCTAGTTGAAAAACTAAAGGCTAACCCCCTGATATCTTTCCCTACCATCATCGCCTGTGATGTTCAGTATTCTGATTCTGTTCAATTTGGAGAAGGATGTATTATTTGTGCTTCTAGTGTTTTAACGGTAAACATTAATGTTGGAGATTTTGTAATTGCGAACTTGGACTGCACAATTGGGCATGACTCTGTTATAGACGATTATGTAACACTATCTCCGAGTGTAAATGTTTCTGGATATGTTCATATCGGTGCTTGTTCTGAAATCGGAACAGGAGCCAATATAATTGACCGTAAGTCAATAGGAGAATACAGCATAATTGGTGCAGGCTCGGTTGTAGTTAAAAATATCCCTGCCAACTGTACGGCAGTAGGTGCACCTGCTTTGCCTATAAAATTCCATAGCTAGCACTGATTATATTAACTCAAAGTAATGTGAGGGGCATCTGATGCTAAAATACAATAAAAGCCTTTACCGCATAGTCAAGGATGTAAATGACTCAATTCCAACTGACTTTGGTGGAGGTAGTCCGCTTCCAAAGTGCTACATAATGGCATGTTTAGCTCAAATGCTCAACCTAAAGCACTATGTTGAAATCGGGATTTACCGAGGAAAGAGTCTCTTTTCTGTAGCTATTCCTTTTATTTTAGCCGGAGGTACGGCTGTTGGCATTGACCCCTATTTACAAGAGTCGGCCTTTGAATATGACCTGGATGAAAGCATGAAAAACACTGTTAACAATTATGTGAAACAAACAGATTTTGATGCAATCTTCAACGAAGTCAAGGATAGAAAGTTCGCTCTCGGTTTTGGCGATTCTTTGCAAATCATTAGAGATTTATCATCAAATGCTGCTGAAAGTTTACGAAATTCCGGCTATTCAATTGACATGCTTCATATCGATGGTAATCATGATACTAAATTTGTGACAGAGGACTATGAACTATATTACCCACTTCTCTCCGATGATGCAATTATAGTGTTTGATGACGTTGATTGGCCTAGCGTTGATGTTGTGTATCAAAAAGCAAAGTCAGAGAACTCACTAATATATGAAGGTTCTTACAACGGTGTAATAACTTACGGAATCTTACTCAAGGGTTCTAAAACTCCTGAACAGGAAAGTAAAGCAAGGAAGCTAGGATTACAGCTCTCTTCTACATCACGAAAGCTTGAAAATCAGGACAACAAGCCGGTTGTATCTGTAGGGGTGCTGACCTACAATCACGCAAACTATATCGCTGAGTGTCTGGAACACATATTTGACCAACGAGGTCATTTTACGATGAAAGTTCGTATTTGTGAAGATTGCTCCAAGGATAACACTGTTGAGATAATTGAGTCTGCGCTGTCAAGAATAGACCCTTGTGCTGTAATCAATGTTGAGTTAATTCAAAATCCTCAAAACATTGGTGCTGTGCAAAACTTCAAACAGCTTGTCAATGTGCTTGGTGATGGGGAATATTTTACTTTTTGCGAGGGTGATGACTATTGGCGCAGCAAAGACAGAGTTAAAGCACATATTGCTTTTTTAGAAGAAAATCCAGACCTCGCTTTCTCATTTAATTCTGCAAAAATTCTATATCAAGAAACTGGTGAAATGTCAAGTTCCGCAATACATGAAAAGCTGTCAGATGGTCCATTTTGCACTAAAGACCTAATTGCAGTAGATCCGTTTAACTTCATTGGTAATCTGGGTCTAGGGTTTTATAGGACAAAATATCTTAAATGCTTGAATCCAGAGTTGTTCGAATGCAACCTTGGTGACTGGATGTTTAATATCGCCTATTCTCAATTCGGAAAATTCGGTTTTATACGAAAAGAATTGAATGCTTATCGCAAACATTCTGGAGGCGTGTGGGCACTAACCGATGTTATGAAACGAAATTTAATATTGCTACGATGCATAGATGATTATAGCAGACTTACTAACTATTGCTTTGATGAAGATTTCCAAAAGATACGAGAAAGTTTAATCCAGACCATACAAGAGCGTGATTTTTTCTTTCCTGAAAATTCACCAGATGTTATTATTTTCGATGACCTTTTTCCTCATCCTGCCGGTGGATTTAGAGATCAAGAATACACATGCCTTTTAGAAGCATTTGATAATTCACAGATTATATCTATACTTTCAGAATCTGACTTGTGGGGTGGTTGTAACAAAACATTCGCACCGGAATATAAACTATCACACCCTCACATATCACACAAGTTGAGATTAATAGCTCCACGCCAAAGTGCACTTGAATCCTTGGGCAAGGTCAACACCAAGTTGGTTTATACTATTTTTTTAAACAATATTTATACCGCAATAGACCATATTGAACACATGCACACTCCTTTTGTTTTTACACTCTATCCCGGTGGAGGGTTTAGCATAAATGATGCTAGCAGCGATAAGAAGCTAGCAAGAGTGCTAACTTCCGATTATTTTAGAGGAGTTATCGTCACACAACCAAATATATATGATTATTTAATTAAAAATAACTTATGTAAAAAGGAACACATACACTATATCTATGGCAGTGTTATGTCACTTGATAATGTTAACAGGAAAGTAGACAAATACTTTTTAGCAGATGGTAAATCCACCATTGATTTATGCTTCGTTGCCCACAAATACTCAAGGCACGGACAAGATAAAGGCTATGATATATTCATAGGGGTTGCCAAAGCACTGTGTAACATTTATGATAACATGCATTTTCATGTTGTTGGTGGCTTCGATGAAGATGTTATTGATGTTACTGCCCTTGCTGGACGGGTAACTTTTCATGGCACGAAGCATCAACGTTGGTTGAGAGCATTTTTCGAAAACATTGATATCATTATATCCCCCACGCTACCTTATATTTTATCGGATGGCAGCTTTGATGGTTTCCCTACTGGTTCGTGTGTCGAAGCAGCGCTATCTAAAGTCGCAGTATTTTCTACTGATGAACTGTGTCTAAATCAGGGATATTTCAAAGATGGAGAAGAAATTGTAATAATAAATCCGGACATTGACTATATTATAGGCTGTATTGATTTTTACGTAAAGCAACCAGAACTGTTAAAGACACTGTCTGAGGCAGGATACCACCGGGCAAAAGCGTTGTTCAACTATGACGCACAGATTGCTCCGCGCATAAAGATATTGCAGAAGATTCTTGAGCCTCAGCAACATACGCCCACCATAATAGAACGCCAACAAAGACAAATTATTCCTATTATGCATTGTTTCGACAACAACTATGTAATTCCTGCAGCAGTTTCATTTTATTCCATGTTGCAACACGCAAGTCCTGCACATGAATATAAGCTATATGTACTACATTCCGATGTAACATGGCAAAACCAACAAAAATTAACTGCGCTCGTAGAGAATTTCTCAAATGCTACGCTCGAGTTTATTGATATGAGTCAGCGCTTTAATGATATTTGGCAAAATTCGCCTCTGCGTGATACTCACTACGCAAAAGAGGTATTATACAAACTTGTTGCTCCCTCAATTTTTCCTCAATACGATAAATTGATTATTACAGATGTTGATGTTGTTTTTGAGGGGGATATCTCTACAAGCTTTTTCTCTTTTTCACCGTCTGACGATGTTTATTTGGCCGGCGTAAAGGGCATCTATCCTGAGGGTTCTTTTTTAGAAAACTACTATTCAAACTATCTGAATTACTTTGGCAAAGATGCGATACAGGAAATGAAAATTTGCGGTGGATATTTGGTTCTCAATTTGCATCGCTTAAGAACAGATAAAATTGAAAAAGTCTTTCTTGATTATCTCACAAAACATGGTGCTCACCTACTCCAAGCAGAGCAAGATGTGCTGAATTTCTGTTTAAAGGAAAAAAATATTGTCTACTTACCGCTTAACTATGTGGTTTGCACTTATGCGTACGAACTATTTCCAACTACGGAATCCTATAATACAGATCAAAACTACAAACCGGAAGAAATTGAAAATGCTTTACAAAATCCTATCCAGATTCACTATGCCGGAGTAGAAAAGCCTTGGAATAGCCCTAATGCAACAAAATGCGGCAATTGGTTCTCTGTGCTGCGTCAAACAGACTTTTATGCTGACTATGTCCGCATTAATCAAGGCAATGCCATTCATCCTTTACAGCCCTCAGATGTCTGGGTAGACTACCTTGAACCTGAGTATCCAGTCATGGTCAGCATTTTGTGTTGCACTTATAACCACTCTAGGTTTATAAGAAACACCTTGGATTATCTTGTAAATCAGAAAACGAGTTATTCATTTGAAATTATTGTCTCTGATGATGCCTCTACAGACGACACACAGAAGATTATAAACGAATACAAAGTTCGATATCCTCATTTGTTCAAGAAGAGCATCCTTCGCAAAAGAAATGTCGGAATCGGTCAAAATTGCTACGAAGCACTAACTGTAGCGGAAGGCAAATACCTTACTATCTGTGACGGCGACGACTATTGGATTAATCCTGAAAAATTGCAATTGCAAGTTGAACTTATGGAAAGAAATCCGAATTTTAGTATATGTTGTTCATCACACAAAGTACACTATGTCGATTCAAAAAGGAGTGACGAAACCTCGTACATCAATTCGTATATTAAGTCAACTTGGGAAATAAAAGATAGCTATGATTTTAATGATTTATTATATTGCCGTTTCATAGCATCTTGCACAGTTATGATTCGTTGGAGATTACATGGTCGTGTGCCTGACTTTTTAAGGCAGCATTTTGTTATTGACTTTGCATTGACGTTAATTCACTCTGCATTTGGACGAATAGCTGTAACCAATGAGCATATATTAGCACAGTATAACTCCAGTGATAAAGGTATATTCTTGACGAAACTTCAATTCATGGGGACAGAAACTCAAAAAATTATTCGAGAGGTTAATCAATTCACCAATTATCATTTTAACAAAAGTGTTAATGACTACTTGAAATTTGTGACTGTCAAACCTATTTTGCAACTTGGCAAGATGAGGAAACTCAAGTGGTTCTATACCTATTGGGTTCCTCCTTTCATCCAAAAAATGTACATTCGTGCAAAGGTAAAACGGCAAACTGCTGCTCAAAATCCTCGTTCCAGCAAAATAAAAGACCATATATGGTCGGTTTACAATGAACTCACTCCCGAGGCCATCAAGTATTTCTATAGAAACAAGCTAAAGCCAATATTGCGCAAAAAATAATAACACAAGAAAAGAGGTTGTCTATGAAAGGGATTATCCTTGCCGGAGGAGCCGGCTCACGACTATATCCGTTAACGCTGGTCACATCAAAGCAGTTGCTTCCTGTGTACGATAAGCCAATGATTTACTATCCACTTTCAACACTGATGTTGGCTGGTATTAAGGACATCTTGATCATATCTACACCGGTTGACTTGCCAAATTTTGAGCGACTACTTGGCGATGGCAGCCAGTTCGGTATTTCGCTGCAATATAAGGTGCAGCCCTCTCCGGATGGTCTGGCACAAGCTTTTATAATTGGGGAAGAATTTATCGGCCACGATAATTGCGCTATGATTCTTGGTGATAACATATTCTTCGGAAACGGCCTAGGGGCTATGTTGCGTGCTGCAAAAACCAATGTAGAAGAAAAAGGGCGAAACACCATTTTCGGTTATTATGTGAACGACCCGGAGCGGTTTGGAATAGTTGAGTTTGACAAAAATGGCAGAGTTCTTTCTGTAGAAGAAAAACCCTCTAATCCAAAGTCTAATTACTGTATTACTGGTCTGTATTTTTACAATAATGAAGTCGTAAAAAAGGCTAAGCAAGTAAAACCTTCAGCAAGGGGTGAGTTGGAAATCACTTCGCTCAATGCATTGTATCTTGATGAGGGAACACTTGATGCTCAAATCATGGGCCGTGGCTTTGCATGGCTTGATACCGGGACGTTTGAATCGCTCATTGATGCCGGTGATTTTGTCAGAATGCTCGAAAAACGTCAAGGTGTAAAAATATCCGCCCCTGAAGAAATCGCATACTACAACCAATGGCTTGATAAGAAACAACTCCTACAATCAGCTGAACGATACGGAAACTCTCCATATGGGCATCATCTAAAAGTAGTGGCAGAAGGCATTATGCCTATATAATTAATCCACTGAATTAACATAAGAAAGGGCATAAATTCATGAACATAATTGTGACCGGTGGGGCGGGGTTTATTGGCAGCAACTTTATATACTACCAGCTAAAGAATCACCCTGATGACAGAATTGTCTGCCTCGATTCACTCACCTATGCAGGTAATCTTATTACGTTGGATGCAGCGATGAAGAGCAAAAACTTCCGGTTTGTACAGGGAGATATTACAGATCATACTCTTGTGAACAATCTGTTTGCAGATGAGAACCCAGATATTGTTGTTAACTTTGCCGCAGAATCTCACGTTGATCGTTCAATTGAGGATCCAGGAGTGTTTCTGCGAACGAATATCCTTGGCACACAAGTTTTGATGGATGCATGCAGAAAGTTTGGTACATCTCGTTTCCATCAAGTCTCCACTGATGAAGTATATGGAGATTTACCACTAGACCGACCGGATTTGCTGTTTACCGAAAACACCCCCATAAACCCTTCAAGTCCCTATTCCGCAAGCAAAGCAAGCGCTGATCTTCTAGTTCAAGCGTATGTGAGAACATATGGATTAAATGCAACAACAACAAGTTGTTCCAATAACTACGGTCCTTTTCAGTACCCTGAAAAACTAATTCCGCTTATGATATCGCGTGCTTTAAGCAATGAGCCTCTCCCTGTCTATGGCAAAGGCATCAATGTGCGTGACTGGCTTTATGTTGAGGATCACTGCGCTGCAATTGACATTGTCATGCGCAATGGTCGTTCAGGCGAGGTGTATAATGTAGGCGGCTATAACGAAATGGCAAACATAGAGATTGTCAAGATTATATTGCACGAGTTAGGCAAGCCTGAGAGTCTTATAAGTTTTGTCACCGATCGCCCCGGACATGATATGCGATATGCAATAGACCCTACAAAAATACACACTGAGTTAGGATGGCTACCGCAAACTAAGTTCATTGATGGTATAAAACTGACGATACAATGGTATCTTGAAAATTCGCCTTGGTTGGAGTGTATTAAAAATGGCAACTGATACGGCAACAAACGACGAAAAGCCTAAAACAAGTAATATGCGTTGGCTAGATAACGTACTGTACCTTATTGCAGCATTTTTTATTCCAACAATATTCCTATTTGACTTATACAATCGTAATAGGATACATAACCCACTCAATTTTGAACATACACTTATTATCGCCGCTGCTTTGGCCATCATAGGTGTCGCACTGCTTCTGCTGTTTCGTTTGATTACACGCACGTTTGAGGGGGCTCTGATAATTTCATTATTAGCGTGGATAGGGTTTTGGCTATTTGAAACAACATATGCCCTAGCCGTTAATCTCATTGCCCCTCTATCAAGGGAGCTTTGGTTGGCAATTGGCGTAGTTAGCCTAGTCATAATATCCATTTGTTTTCGGTTATACATGCCACCATTTAATAAAATTCTTCCTGCTTTTCGTATTCTTGCAATAGCCACGTTTATTTTGTTTTTCATTAATTTTATACCCGGCTTACATCACGAGATAGTGCTTCACTCAGCGAGTGAAAACGATAGCAACGCAGTATTTTATCTAAAGCAGGATTTCAATATCACTCCAACACTACCCAGTCCAGATATATATTGGCTTCATATGGACGGCATGATGAGCCTTGAGGTCGTAGAAGATTTTTTTGGCGAATCACAAGATTTTTTGCGAAATGAACTCGCAAAAAGGGGATTTATTATTTATGAGGATGCATACTTAAACGCAGGTGGAACACAAATAGCACTTCCACCGTTGTTTTCACCCGCTTTTTATGACAGCTACTTTAGTATGCGCCTAGAAGAGGTGCGCCATTTACTTCGTGCTCAAAGATATATCACTATTACTGATTTGTTGGCTCAAGATGGCTTAGGCCTTATGGATGATATTATGACCAATCACGAAGTACCTCGCGCTTTTAGTGCGGCAGGTTACGAGACCATAAACATAAGTTTCATACAGGCTCCATTCCAGAAATATTCCTATAATAGAATTTATAATCTGTATAGTGAAAACTTGCCATTAATGTCTAATAATAGTCTAATCTCAAATTTCGATAGTGCTCTGGATCAATTCTTAACAGAATCTAGTAGCCTAATCCAATTGATTTCTCTTGCCGCTCCCATTTCCATTGTCCAGGAACAGTTACTTGCACCACATGCCTACGAATCGTCAGATGATGCAGATGGTACTCAGTGGTTGTCTATACCTATGCACACAGAGGCTGTAAATCACGCAACTGCCAACAAACCAAATACTCATATGGGTGATCTCGGACTTTTCCTTGAAAGACAACTGTATAGAATGTTGTTTGACTCTTTTTCCGTTTCGTCCCCAAAACTGCTCTATATGATGTTTGCGTTCACTCATGAAACGTGGTGGCATATGCACGATGCTGATTTAACTTGGGGCGATGCTCCGTTTATAGACTTGTATATTCCTGCTCACAGTTATGCCGCCAAAGCTATGCTTACCGCAATAGACATGATACTAGAGGAAAATCCCAACGCTATTATCGTTTTGCAATCAGATCATGGGATTCATAGCGATGATATAAAAAACTATCTGATGGATATTGGCTATACCGAAGATGAGGTTTTGAAATTATACCTTTCAGTATTCAGTGCTGTCCGTATCCCTGCGCAGTATGGAGGCTTGGATGCGCCTTTAGCGCCTTTGAATATATCACGTGAATTAGTAAACCGCTTTGTGGGTCAAAATTATGAGCTGTTACCTTAATTAGTAGTTGATTGGAGTGATTTTGATGTTCACAAACAAGACTTTGCTCGTTACTGGAGGCACTGGTTCGTTTGGCAATGCTGTACTAAAATACTTTATGAATTCTGACATAGGTGAGATACGTATTTTTTCACGTGACGAGAAAAAACAAGATGATATGCGTGCTGTATACCGAAATTCAAAGCTCAAATTCCATATCGGCGATGTCCGAAATTATGAGAGCGTACGTGCTGCGATGACCGGAGTTGATTTTGTTTTCCAGGCAGCTGCGCTCAAACAAGTACCTTCCTGCGAGTTCTTTCCAGGTGAGGCAGTAAGAACAAATGTTTTGGGTACAGAAAATGTTGTAAATGCTGCAGCTGATATGGGTGTAGAAAAGGTTATATGCCTTTCGACAGATAAAGCCGTTTACCCCATTAATGCCATGGGCATGTCAAAAGCGTTAATGGAGAAAACGGCGCTCGCAAAAACAAGAAGTGCTGGAAATACAACTATCTGCGTCACGAGATATGGCAATGTCATGTGTTCGCGTGGCTCTGTCATTCCGCTATTTATTAAACAAATGCGCGAAAACAATCCTCTCACCGTCACGGATCCCAACATGACGCGTTTTATGATGAGCCTTGAAGATGCTGTTGAACTTGTGGTGTTTGCATTCACACATGGCAACGCCGGAGATACATTTATACAAAAAGCTCCTGCATCAACAATTCTCTTGCTGGCTGAGACTTTGTGTGAAATTTTTGACTATCCTGTCAATATCCGCGAAATTGGTACTCGTCACGGTGAAAAACTATACGAATCACTATTGACACGAGAAGAATTTACCAATGCAGAAGATATGGGCGAATACTACAGAGTACCGCTTGATAATAGAGATTTGAATTACGGCAAGTACATCGCTAACGGCCAGGCCTCTGTTTCAACGGCCAATGATTATACGTCCCACAATACTCATCAACTGACTAAAGATGAGTTGAAATCCATGCTTCTTAAGCTTAATTATGTACAAAAAGCTCTTGCGGGCCAAGATGCGGAGGCGTACTGATGCGAATACTTATTACTGGTGCAAATGGCTTTGTTGGAAGGAATTTGTCGGTTTCGCTGCCAGAGCATGAGTTGTATCTTTATGATATAGATTCAAGTCTCGAACAATTTGATGTATTTTGTAAAGATGCAGAGTTTGTTTTCCATTTGGCGGGAGTTAATCGCCCAAATGATCCTAAAGAATTTATGGATGGCAACTTTGGATTTACGTCTCTGTTATTAAATACGCTCAAAAAACACAACAATACCTGCCCAATTGTATTCTCGTCATCAACTCAAGTGGCTTTAGATAATCCTTACGGCCTGTCTAAGCTTGCAAGTGAAGATTTGCTTAGATTATATGATGTAGAGACAGGAGCTAAGGTAATAGTATATCGTTTCCCTAACCTGTTTGGCAAGTGGTGTCGCCCTAACTATAATAGTGCGGTTGCAACTTTTTGCTACAACATAGCGCGAGATATGCCTGTAACAATCAATGACCCCGGAATTGAACTAACAGTTGTGTATATTGATGATGCCATTGAAGAGTTTAAACGTGCATTATCTGGAAATCCTTCTGATTTCGTTACACATAAGGCAACATTAGGATATATTGTTCAACTTTTATATGAGTTTAAGAATAGCAGGGACGCTCTAACTGTCCCTGATGTGGACGACCCTTTCATCAAAAAGCTTCATGCCACATATCTTTCATATATACCGATGGAAAATTTCTCATACCCATTAAAAATGAATGTCGATACACGCGGAAGCTTTACAGAGATGTTGCGAACTAAACATCATGGGCAGTTCTCTGTAAATATCACAAAACCTGGCATCGTCAAAGGCAATCACTGGCATCATACTAAGTGTGAAAAATTTTTAACTGTCAGCGGAGAAGGGTTAGTACGCTTTCGTAAAGTCACTGATGATAAGGTTTTCGAATATGTTGTGTCCGGGAATAACATGGAGGTAATTGATATCCCCCCTGGATATACACATAATATCGAGAATACAGGAAATGAAAATTTGGTTACGCTTATATGGTGTAATGAATCATTTGACTCGGAACGTCCTGACACTGAGTTCTTAGAGGTATATCAATCAACAGGTTTCTAGCTTAGTGGGCTATAACTTGGCAAAAATAGAAAAGATAGGAATGATTAAATGTATCTAGATCCGGGTTTTGGCGGCATGATGGTGCAAGTCATTATTTTAATTGTCGCAGTGGGGGGCGGAGTTCTGTTCTCCTTAAGAAAGAAAATCAAGAGGCTCTTTAGCAAGGACAAAGGTAACACTATATCCAGCAATACTTCAACTTTTCACGACGTCCCCGACGACGTGGTCGATGTACTTGGTGATACCTTTGATGTGTCGGACAACAAAAAGGATTAGGGCGGTATAGTTTGTGGAGTTTATCAATACTGTTCTGGGAACACCGCTAGGTTTTGTTTTTTATTATGCATATACAATCCTTGGCAGTTTTGGTCTGGCAGTAATCGCATTTGCCATTATCGTGAAGGTACCACTTTTCCCAGTGATGCTGTTTGCTCATAGAAACTCAATACGGCTGCTTCAATTGCAGCCTGCATTGAGCGTTATAAAGCATCGTTTTGCCGGAGATAAAGACGGTTTGCACGAGGCTCAATATGCGCTTTTCAAGAAAGAAAAGTATAGCCCGATAGTGGGAATCATCCCTCTATTGGTGCAGCTTGTCTTAGTAATGGGCATGTTACAGGTCATGTACCATCCTTTGCAGCATATGCTTCGGCTCGAACCGCAAGTTATTGATTCACTTGTTGCTGCTTTGGCAGATATTCATGATAATGTTTCTGGATTTGCACAGCAATTGTTGGTGTTGGAGGCATTTCAGCATTCGGAAAATTGGCCTGTTTTTCAAGCTGCTTTAGCTGGTTTTCAAAATGGCGAAGCGATCTTTAATCAACTCCATGCTACAGAGCTTCATTTCCTTGGGTTGAATCTTGGGCTTACACCATCTCTTTTCAGACCTACACCTGAGCTTGTTATCGTTTTTCTCTCCGGAGCGGTTGCATTGGCTTTTTGTTTAGTGCAAAATGCAATCAGTCCGGGCGCTTTGAGTCAAGGCCGCCGTACAAATATGGGGCTTACTATTTTCACAGTATGTTTGTCCCTCTATTTTGCGCTTGCGCTCCCTGTTGGGGTTGGGCTTTATTGGACGGTTGGTAATTTTGCGGCAATAGGCGTTGTTTTATTACTATGCTTTCTTTATCCACCCAAGAAACTCGCCGCTGATGCTTTGTCATATATTCAGGCAACGCGCAAGTCTCCTGAGACGCTTCGTGAGGAAAAGTTGTTAAATTCAAAGTTACGCATACGCGAGAATGCGGATGTAGCGCGATTCAAATCTGCTGAAAAACAAGTTGTATTTTACGCCATATCCAGTGGCCAGTATAAGTTCTACAAAGTCATTATTGATTATCTCTGTAAAAGCTCTGATGTTATTATACATTATCTGACTAATGATCCAAACGATGCAATATTTAACCAATCAAATCCGAAAGTTTTACCTTACTATGCCAGTCAGCAAAAGGCGATATCTCTGATGTTGCGGCTGGATACGGACATGCTGGTTACAACAGTTCCTGACTTGCAAACTTTTCACATGAAGCGATCAATCGTCCGGGATGATATTGAGTATATCCACACTTTCCACAGTCTCACAAGCACACACCTCGTTTATAAAGAGAAAGCATTCGACCACTTCGACACGCTATTTTGTGTTGGCCCGCATTGTGTTACTGAGGTGCGTAGGCGCGAGGCTTTGGTTGGCTTGCCTAAAAAGACACTTGTAAAAGTAGGGTATGGACTTTATGACCAGTTGATTGAATCGTATGATGCTGTCCATAGCCATGTCAATGCGCAACCTAGAGTGCTCATTGCACCGTCGTGGCAAGTGGACAATATTCTAGATGTTTGCATTGACTCTATGCTGGAATCTTTAGTTGGAAAAGAATATGACGTGGTTGTGCGCCCTCACCCTCAATATATTCGCCTGTTCCCTGAGCGCATTGACTCACTTAAAGAACGTTTTTCGGCTTCTGATCACGGAATTTCCTTTGAGCTTGACTTTTCGGGTAATGAGTCTATTTATACTTCAGATATCTTAATTACTGATTGGTCTAATATTGGATATGAGTTTGCGTATTGTACGCTAAAGCCGTGTATTTTCATAAACACCCCTATGAAAGTAATGAACCCCAATTATATGCAATATGGGATTGAACCTCTTGATATCACTTTGCGTGATAAGATTGGGATTTCAATCGATGTCGATGATATTGCGACCGTGGACTCAAGAGTCGATTACTTATTGCAGCATAAGGATTCTTACAAAGATCAGATTGAGGAAGTTGTGCAACAAAATCTTTATCACCCCGGACGAAGCGGGGAGGCTGCCGGAACATACATTATGAGACAGCTGGATGCTAAAAGAATTGGAGTTTAAAATTATATATGAAACAAAGGACAGACACGCCCTATTGGAACAAGTATTATGGGAATGATATGGCTCCGAAGCCTCCATCGGATTTTGCAAAGTATGTCTTGGAGTTTGTAGAGCCTGACCGTATGCTTATTGACCTTGGTTGCGGCAATGGCCGTGACAGCATATTTTTTTGCCGGAACGGACTTAAAGTGACCGCCGTCGATTTGTCACAGGGAGCAATTGCTTCTTTCCGCAAGTCTATGCCGATCTTTGCTGTCTGTGATGATTTTGTAAAGACACATGCTTTGCGCTGTGTTGATTATGATTATGCCTATGCACGCTGGTCAATCCATGCTATAAACAAAGCGCAGCAGGATGAGCTGCTGCCAAATGTGTACCATGCTTTGAAAAATGGCGGACTCTTTTTCAGCGAATCTCGTACAATAAACGATGAAAAATATGGGCATGGCGAGGAGCTTGGAGAACATGAGTTTATTTTTGATGAACACTACCGAAGATTTCTTGACCCTGACGCTTTTTTAAATCAGCTCAAAAACATTGGCTTTGAAATTGTGGCCTATGAGGAGTCTGATCAATTTTCGGTGATGAATGGGGATGCACCTACGCTTATTCGGGTTGTGGCGAGAAAGTAGAGAAGTCGTTATGAAAGGCGACACTATCTCTTATGATACTCCAGCTTTGCGCAGCAACTCATGCCAGCTATCCTAATAATTTCCCCCACTGTATCCACAAAAATCTTAAATCGCCCATATCGGTATTATTTTATGCTTTTGCGAAAGCGGAAGTAACTCTTGAGCCATACAGATAACGCCTCCTTCACCAACGTTCAAGCCGCTCAATTCATCAAGAACTTGGAA
>Ga0123355_10005367_pt1 | contig 18737 bp, 11 predicted proteins | sample TergutEmb28metaG_3_FD_89872 | JGI IMG/M metagenome (GOLD analysis project Ga0123355, IMG submission 89872) | Embiratermes neotenicus P1 segment gut microbial communities from Petit-Saut dam, French Guiana - Emb289 P1 | ecosystem: Host-associated > Arthropoda: Insects > Digestive system > Gut ... | reverse complement strand
TAACCACGTGACACCCCTCTATCCGCAAAAGTTGGCACTAACTTCGCCTACCGGCGGCGGCCGCTCTGTCGGTATGGTTCGCTCGCGGACTAAAGCCACGGAGTTTAGTTTAGTTTTTAGATGTTTCAGTGCCGGGGAGTCATTTACGGAATCCGATGTACAAAGGTTTGCAAGTACCAACACAACAATCACGGTATTACAATAATAAGGCATTAAACATGTTAAAATCACACAATTATCGAACTTGTTGACTTAGTACCTCAACCACAAGAGGGAGGAATCACCTTGAAATACTTCCCCACGTCTTTTATCCCGTTGAATTCAGTTCCCGTTTCCTGAACTAACTTCTCATTTTGCTGCTGTCTGGCCATCCGGCTCGGTTCGAGCTTCTCTTCTGTGACACAGGGCAGTTCTTCCTAGCTGTTCTTCCGCTGATCTGACAAGTGGTTGTCTGTTAGCGTATAGGACAACGGCCTTATGTCCGAGGGCGCTGTTCTTGTTACGCCGCTGAAGTCAGAGTAAGCCAGTCAGTACGGCGAAAAGTTTCATATGTTAGGCTGAAGTGGCGAGGTGTACCCACTGGTGGTGTGGCGTCCGTACCGGGCGTAATGCGAACTGCTACACAATTCTGAAATATCCGGGTTATTGGCCACTGCACTAAACAAGTATAAAATGTTTTTCAGGTTCTCCTGAAGAATAACAATAATTACGAAATGTAAATTTGTAAACGATAACTTGGAAAAGGACTGGATTCCTGGATCTTTAACAATACGTAGTTTTTTCCCCCCAAAGGTTGGACATCCCGCTGCGTTTCAAATTAATAACCACGTAATTAGCAGCCGGCACAACTAAGTGTATATGATTTTTCAAACGAAGCCAACTAGGTGCACACTATTTCTTAGTATATTTATTTCAACTTCTGTACATGTTTCGGGCAACTATGTACCCATCATCAGGAGAACCTACCGCATCTATGCGACACTGGTATTTTTTCACTCTGTATGGGTGGCTATCTGGTCCACAGACCAGATGCGGTAGGTTCTCCTGATGATGGGCACATAGTTGCCCGAAACATGTAGAGAAGTTGAAATAAATAAACTAAGTAGTAGTGTGCACCTAGTTGGCTTCATTTGAAAAAGATTATACAGGGATGCAGGTCAACAAAACATAAAATTTAGTACATATGCATTTACTGTTGCGACATGTTTTGCACTTTTCAGGTCATCATCAGGCTACAATACATCCGTGTATAAACACATAACAAGGACCACATACGTTGCAATTTATGTATTATTTTTTCTGTCTTATACACAAATATATTTTATCCTAAAGATGACCTGTTAATAGGTCGAAATGCCTTGCAACAATAAATACTTTTAAACTTAGTTATGTTGACTGTTCCTGACCGTTCATTTTAGGTAGGTTCCGTGTAACCAATGGCGTTTTTTTTCCAGTAAACACTTGGCGCTAGCGTGCTGCGTTTTCCCACCTTTCTGCCCTCAGCGACATTTGAAATCAAATTTTCGTTATCAGGTGGCTTTCTCGGGGTGCGACAAGACTTGAATCCCTTAATATGGCGTTAACTGTACCGGCTCCTGACGATAATAGAACATTGCGGGAATCATATCTGGCGCGGGAGACTCTATGTGCTGGAGGCAAGACCTGTCAGAATGGCGCTTTATCCGCCACAAATCCCATACGGGCTACCTTGGCGATGAAAGTGGACTACTCTCTGAGAAGCCGGTACTAACGATTTGACTTCCGGTAATGTTGTGACATTGTAAATCTACAGTACTGACGTGAGGCCTAAATATGTTTCCATCCCAGTCTTGTTAAATCACACAACGTTTCACTCCACGCTTTTGCTTCCATCGTCAGGTACATAATCCCACTGTGGTAGCTTCTGCCAACGATCGAGAACGGTTGGTGGTCACATATACACACTGCAGATGGCGCATACATCACTAGAGTGACGCACCACACTATAGCTATCTTGCTTCATTATCTATTGTTTCCCGTATCGCTGTTTCTCTGTAGAACAATGACGTATGACCGATCGAGAAGGGAACCGAGAGATGTCCCATAGCTCGGTGTTGCACTGCGCCCAGATACAAGCTCGTGACTCAGCTGTGCTGTTAGCTGTTACTACTCACAGCTGCTGGCTGATTGGAAAGAGAAGGAACGTATACTACAGCACGGGAGATAGAGAAGGACAGAGAAGCCTATAACTGCACATGATGCACAAGTTGTATGCGAAAAAACGTACCCAACGCAAGGCCATTTGCAGCAGTTCCCGATGTTAGTGAGTTCTCAAGGATTTTGAAGCGTCAAAAACTGCTTGCTAGTAAGGAAAGCAAATAAAATACGATGGTCTTCCTATCTAGTCGCCACGCCGTTTGAAATGCGTTGAGGTCTTAGTGTACTGCAACTGTCTGACCACGGCTTAGAAAGTAGTATTTTATACGAAATAGAGTTTTAGCCTACATGGTGAAGGGAGCTGGGACAGCTCAGTTGGTACAGTGACCAAGTTACTGTTGTCCAAAATATTCAGACCGGATCAGGGGACCACCCAACAACTTATGTTTATGTTGCCTGGCTGTCGCGAGCAACAGCCAGTCAACATAAACGCATGACATATATCAACTGCTGTATATATAGAACAGTATCTCCTGATGAGGGGGACCGCGGTAGCACAGTGGTTAAGGTGCTGTGCTACAAATCGGAAGGTCGCTGGTTCGATTCCAGATGGTGTCATTGGAATTTTTCATTGACATAATCCTTCCTATCGCACTGTGGCCCTGGGGTCGACTCAGCCTCTAACAGAAATGAGTACCAGGAGTATTTACTGAGGGAAAAACGGCCGGTGCGTAAGGCTGACAACTTTACCACCATTCTGGGCCATTGTCACGTAATCTGGGAACCTCAACTTCCTGGAACCCTCTGGGCACCTCGGGCATCTAATGGGACTGATTTACCTTACCTCCTGACGATGAACAGTAAGCCTGCTCGAAACATGTATAGGTTAATTATTGAAATAAATTGAAACTAAATAGTGTATCCTGTTGATTTTTGTTGTACGGATATATCACGATGCACGGCCAACATTAAAATTAGCCTGTAGTGTTCGCAGGTAAGGCACTCTTGAATCAGCAGTCTTCATGGAGAAACGGCCGTGACATGAATTGCTAACTGTCTGGAAGGAAATGAAATGTCCGGCATTGTAAACCGTATTTCGCATTTCATCAACACGAAAAGAGTATTTATTGATGAGCGTAGCTGCTCCCGCACAATCAAAGATAGGAAATATTTTTGTGTGTGTGTGTATATCCGACACGGCGTGTTGGGCAACAGACTGGAAGCCTACAATACAGTAAATAATTCCAGCCTTTGTTCTCACAAATATTTGGGTAATGAACAATGACTTCTAAAATACTCTATCATCCAACAGATGCACAAATATATAATTCGTAGATACAATTAGAATTATTATAAAATATTTAAAAATATTTAAATTTGCTCCATGTTTCGGATCACAAGGGATCCGTCATCAGGGAGCTTTATACAGTGAAAAAGCAATAATTTCTATTGGTTCTTGCATATTTAAAGATCCAGGTTCAGATTATATATATATATATAAATATATATAAAATACATTAAGTTTACGATCGTATGTATGTGTAGTTTGGTAGGTAAAGGTGTACGAAGTAACCTTCTGCATGCATTTTAGAGTAGATACAGGTGTTTACCATGAAGAAGGAGGCACCAGATTCCACCGAAAAAATGCTACATGGCGACATGACATCGGCAGCCGTGAGGCGTCTGTAGGGCTGTCGGCGATAGTGCTGAATGGTAGGGTTGTGCCAGCGAATGACGAATTAGAGAGACGTTTGAGGAAGCTGTCATTTTTCTTTGTGGTAGGACAGTCTGCAGCACTTAACATGCGTAGACTGAGAAGCACAACGAATAATCTTAGCGGATGTTATGGTCGTAAGTTTTAGAAAAGCCGAGTAACTGTTAACGTATCACGAATCGCTCTGACCTTTAAATCAGTACACTGTTGCACTTCCCCTTTGTGTTTTCCAGTTACTTCCACGCGAATGCGAGTACAGTAGCTTGTCAAGGTCATCACCTTATCATTTCCAACACTTCCAAATTCAATGAAATCTAATAAAACTCTCATTCAAAAATACACCTAACAAACAGGCCTACATTTGATACAGTGTCATTACAGATGATCAGCGTCCTTCAAGATTTATCCAGCTTACTTCTTGATTTATCCTAAGATAATATGTGTAAAGGCATCTGTATTCAGATCCATCTACTTTTTTCCTCACAATCCCACGGACTCATTTTGTGTGCCTCACTGAACATGCGATGTAACGCTGAGTGGTTTTCCTCAGTCCCTCCAAGCAAACGTCGAGATAGTACAGAGTGTCCCCTTTATCGTGTCACCGAGCACAGCATCTTTATCGTATAGACCTGCATCCGCCTGGACATACCATGAGAGCTGCCGTGTTCCGAGACGGGATAAAAATACACCTTGTATTTAAAATGTGACCACAGCCGCTGCACTCACTCCACATTCTTTCCAGTACATTAAACGCCCTGTATATGTGCTACATATTCTGAAATACTGGCAACGTACTTGAATAAATCCAGTAAGCAGAGCAATTTGTTGTACTCAGTGAAAGGATCCGCGAACCACAGGTTGGAGATCACTGGTTTAACTCCCAGTCACCGCTGAAGGGATTAATTGCACCGAATGATTGTGCACATGGCCTTGAACACGCTGAAATTAATGCAGCTGGGACCTTGTCGTTGAACAGCGCTAACACTGCTACAGGGTGGTGCGCATAAAGGTTAGCCTTGAAAGCTAATGCTTGATACAGGATTACGTACAGAAGAAAGCTGTCATTGTAACAAATCATCACGTTCGTTTTACTACCAACATCATTTTAACATCCAAAAGAAGACACGGAACTACTTCCTGGACAATGAACTATAATAATAATAATAATAATAATAATATCAGTAGTAGTAATAGTAGTAGTAGAAATTTCCACAGTCAATACTCGCTGTCTTTTCTGCCATTCGTCACCATATCCATTTTGTAGTGCCTGATAAATCCTATCAGAATATCCCAGCACTGCTAACCAATTTGTAGTATTTTCCTACCAAAATGATGGCTTGACTTCCATCAAATTTTCCCTGGAAAAGACACTAGAACTTATGGTAGAATTTCGCTGCCACCAGCCAAAGAGATTTGGCAAACCTAATTATAGCAAGGACTCGAGGATTCGTAAAGCAATCGTTTGATTCAATCCCAACTTGGATAAAAGCAAAAAGTAAAAAGTAAAAGAAATGCCGCTGTAATTTACAACAGAATTAAAATGCTTTGAACGCAGTAGCCAATATGAACAGACTAACCGGAACTTTCCGCGAGGTTGTAGCCAGCCACGCATCTTCCCATATCTGGTGCCCCATCCCGAAATATTTTTCGTCCCCGATATTCCGAAGCGGTATTTCAAAACGGGCGAGTGATATTCGAAAATAGTCGGGAAAAAAAATCGGTCGTTACACACGGTTCAAAACAAGTCACGTGTTTGTCTTGATTCGGTAGGGGATGTACCCAGAATTGTGCTTACCTTCCCTGTGCAGCAACCAGAAGGACGACTGCCTCTTCAGCGTCCATTTGATGACGTAACGCTGCAATATGCAGTGTTGCCGCATGCTGAACCGGAAGTAGTGGCTGGTAACCTTCAAAGTATGCGTGACTACGTTACGTAACGCCATTACAGCTTACTTAATTCAAATTTGTGACAAAAGAAAACTTTTACCATGTCATACAGAACACCTGAGCTGCTTCCAACGTCAGGGTTTAATACGCAATAATTACAATAATTAATATATCATTGTATCGCGATCTGAGATTCAAACCGTGACGCGAGGATCACTGCACTGTATTAACAAATTATATGTCTAGCTTATAACACTAATATTAACAATAAAATATACCTTAATTTTTCCAAAGCTATGTTAGAAAATGTGATTAAAACTAAATGCATAAGCTACTATATTACATTTGCATTTTACCCTGAAGATGGAGGCAGTAGTTTCCTCCGAAGCTTCAGTATCTACGTAACTACATGGCGTCACATCCCGTGAGACCTAGACTTAATACCACCGTGATAACCCTAAATATATTGTCACACAACCCCACCAAAGAGCTGTAGATACAACCGTGTCGATTCACACGTCCAGAGAGCTTTAATATTCCGCTCGATGTGCCTTCGTATCTTGTTAAGTGTTAGTAAAACATTCATATGGCGTCGTTCGGCAGTTCGCTCCCATGCCACTTGCCAACTTGTTCTTACAAGTCTACAAACTCACTTGAGTACGCTAAGCACGTTAGCTACGGAAGACACATGCCGCTAGTATACCCACCACCCGAACACGTCGCAGTAAGCCTGCAAGATTATACACACAACACACAAACAACACTGACCGCCATCGGCCATGAACTCGGGTCCTCTTCGATATAACAGGGCAGGAGAGGCTGAGCGTGAACAGAAGAGTGGAGGGGGCGGTGAGGTTACGCTCGTGGGCAAGTGACCGGTCACTCGCCGGGAGATTTGTAAACAGCCCGCGGAGCAAGCGATCAGCTGGTGGATTTAAGAGGGAAGCGAGGAGAAGTTTTGCCGGGAAGTCAAGCAACCGTGGCCGGGGAAGTATTTCGGGGCGGACGGTAAGAAGGGGAGGGAGCCCGGTGGTCGTTGTGGCGGGAGCGAAGACACACACTTGCCTGTAAGGTGGCGCCAGACCGGCCGGCGACCGAACTTGAGTATCCATGTCTGCTCTGGACTTGATTACGGTTCGACGGTCCTTCATAGGTGGTTACAGTAACTCCCAAACACGACTTAAAAAAAAAAAAAAAGAGTTGATTCAAATTCTTTTATTTTAAAAGTGGATAAAGAGATAAACTGTGGGACTCGCGCTTTCCCGAAACTGTCTCTACGCACTGCATGGCACCGGCGAAAAAAAAAAAAAAAAACGCAGTGTCGCTGGTTGCAACTAACTTCACGACTTCGAAGCCGCAACAATTTACTGACCCACCACTTCGTTGTACAGTCATGCGCCGCATAACGACGTTTCGGTCAACGACGGACCGCATATACGACGGTGGTCCCAAATATTATAATACCATCGTGTTACAATTGCCTACAGTATGCAGTACAGTAACATGCTGTACAGGTTTGTAGCCTAGGAGCAATAGGCTATATATAGCCTAGGTGTGTAGTACGCTGCACTATCTAGGTTTGTGTAAGTACACTCTATGACGTTCGCACAACAACGAATTTCTCAGAACGTATCCCCGTCGTTAAACGACGCATGACTGTACAGCTACTGTGAAAAGTGGCCGGCTTCTCACCAGCGAAGTCAGAGTTCAATCCCAGGGTGACCCAGTAGCGCTCACAGCCGCACTGTCTTCTCCAAGCACTTCGCGTCTTTACCCGCCAGGTATCATTCCGCCAATGCTCCATATTCACCAGTCATCAGTAGCTGATAAAGTATGCTGCATTACCTACGGACTCATTCTTACCCCACTGCCATACCATAACCGTTTCAGTCACAGTGGTTACTATTTGTACAACCAGGTTCAAGTTAAACAATTTCACGTTATTCCCACACAGTGCGTTTGTTTTGTATGGGCCTCAGGACAATCAGCGATTTTTTCCCCGTACAGCATTAACTGACAGCTTTACAACCGAGACGCAGGGTGTTTACTGCGCGGTACGGACTTATCTTTAAATAAAATTTACGTTAAATTTCGTCCTTAATTGTTTAAATGTGTTCTGTATTCAGGCAAGCGGTCTGCCTTACTTTTGTAGGTCTGTTCAACAGAGGTTACTGTGCTTAAGCACAGCGCAATGGAGACTCACAGATGGAATTGACTGGTCACCCCTTACCCCTCACCCACGTTTCCCATTGGATAGGAGGCTGGCTGGACCCCAACCGTTCCGGAAGCTGTAGGATACCGCAGTCCCTGCCCTGGCCGGAATCGACATCCGGACTTGTGAAACTCTTAGCCTAGTCACTATACCATCTGGGCTACCCAGCCCCCGAAAGGCGTCATGACCCACAATGCCTACAGTGTTGACTGTGGCCCTTGGGGATCCATAAGAAGCGAGATATATTCGCAAATATCCCTTATGAAGCACTTTGTTGAAATAACTGTTAGCAACTGTCAGTTTATTATGGGCAGGTACAGAATAGCGAATAATAAACATGCAATACGTTTGTGTGTTATTCTTGTTAGACGGATGGTTTGAGAAGCACTTCAAAACGCATAAACAGCTTACTAACTCACTCTAAAGACACAATTAACAGGTGACACAAGGTTTTCCCTACCGCAAACAAAGACACTGCGCTAGACAGAGACAGAGTGGCGGGCGCTCGGGTTAGTCATGACGTAACTCTACTGGACAACGAGAGATGGCAGCACCTGACTGTTTCTCTCACCAACCAGGAAAAGGTCATGGGCGGACGAGAATCACCTGATGCTATGGTAAGAACTGGTGATGAAACCACAGGTATTCCCTGCGAACACCAACAGCACGTGCAGTTTTACCGCTAAAGGTGTTACTGTTTGCGTACCTGTATGCAATGCTGAGCGAAAATAGACCTTGGCGGCGGAGGCCGTGTGTGAAATTTTCACAATAGGATGGAATGAAAGCGATCAGTTACGTGTTGCGAATTATACAGGCACTTGAGACGAATCGTGGAAGGGTGAAAAATTCTGGGAATTAACACACAAAGGGGTTCCGCTTCGTTATAGATTACAGCTTATAGGCAAACTGTGTTCGCACCGAGAACATAACCTCGGACCCTATACAATGAAGGCAAACTAAATAAGACTTCTGGTTGCTTATAACACCTTTCTATGTTACGCACGAGATATCTCGATTTAAAGTAGTAGTCGTTCTGGTGTGAAATGATCAGCGAAAGAAACATCTTAAGATATTCTCACATCAAACACAGATCCCCCCCCCACAAGCGGCATTAACCGTCTGGTGTCTACAACGGAGACGCGGTGTTTTCTGTGAGGTGGACTATGAATTTTTTTACTGCTGTATGGATGGATATATTTTTTGGTCGTTTTAAAAACGAAGGTGTTTTGTCTGGAGTACCACGACATGAATTTACTTGAATAAGTAGGTAAATGAGTACTGATTTGCCCTGACGCGTCATTTCAAAGACGGGTACCGAACAGAAGATTTAGAATCGCAGGTAACATCAGTGGGAGACGCCTAGAGGTTGATGACCAGCGTTACATGACTAAGTGGTAACCGGGGAGCACAAGGCTGGACCTTGATTACGCCATGACACGCGTCTGTGTGTAACCACGTGGCTCGAGTAGGTTGTGGTTGCAACCGGTCACTACTATGCACGGCGAACTGCAGTTGGTTTAAACGAACGCAAATTAAATTATGTTGGGTGTGAAGTGATGCTAAGTGGTTCTTACTACGGCAAGTGTTAAGGCTACGGTATTGTGGAATGTGGCACCGTGTAGTCTGGTGAACAGGTACCAAGGTTTCGGAGGAATCCGCAAATTCAAAACGTCCGGGGACCTTCTACCCTAAAGACGAAGGCAGCATATCACTACGAGACGTAGGTACAGGTATATCAAACGGAGACACATCCCAAAAGATCGTAACGCTAAAGCAAAATGCTTCGCAGCGGCTTTGAGCGATGGCAATTTGAACTGTTAGTGGTCGTTTGAATTTTGCGTGGCGAAATATAAAGGTTTTTTAAATTTTATTTGTCAAACATTCTGAACACTAAAATGCACTATATTAATGGCAGATGTTCTAAACATAAAATTTAACCTGAAATATATACAAAAGGTCCAGTCCGTACCGCGCAGTAAACACACTCCGTCTTTGTTATAAAACCCAGTCAGTTAATGCTGTATGGTGAAATAATCGCTGTTTGTTCTGAGATCCACACAAAACACATAAATACACTGCGTGGGCAGAACAAAGAATTGCTGTATGTTAAACCCGATGGTGCATACAGTAAACAGTGGGATTTAATAACTTCTGACATGGTCTTCGTAAATATATATCTCAGACAATAAAAATTAAGGACAATAGCTATTCTCTTATCAATAAGGAGTTCACTGCCCTTGGACATCACAAAAAAACATGCACACTGATAGAAGAAGCAGCGTTCAATAATGCGCGTAATTTCACTGCAAAATATTTCTCCATCACCAATGGAATTAAAACTGAGGAAACGGACTGTACGGCCGCGATCCCGTTTCAAGTCACCTTCTTCCTATTTGGGGCCCGGTAACTCAGCCGGTATAACGACTGGCTACGGCCTGGACGGTCCGGGATCGAATCCTGGTGGGGGCGAGATTTTCTGCAACTGTCCAGACCAACCCTGGGGCCCACCCAGCCTCCTGTGCAATGGGTACCGGGTCTTTCCCGGGGGGTAAAGAGCGGCCGGGGCGTGACGCTGACCCCTCACCCCCTTCTAGTGCCGTGGTCAAGAAAGAGTAGAGCTATACCTCTACTCCCCCTATGGGCCGTACGGCCTGCACAGAGCCTCAGTGCCTGCACAAAGGTGCACGTTTCACATTTCCCTCCTATTTGAGAACACACGAACAAAGCCAGCTTGTCTGATTATAATTAGAAAATGTAACTACATTTTCTTTTTGTCCGGAAAACACTTGCTTTTCCTGCCGTGAGAAATTCAGCTTACTGTTCAGAGTTTACAGGAGTAGAGATAGACAGCGTGGCGAATTGAAATTATTGTATGCAATCATACAGAATAGAATACAGGTTTCTTATACATAATAAATAGAACAAGACGAGAGACAGGAGTGACTAACATATTGGACATGTGGACTATTGATACAAAGCCGGTGTTAGCTGTCACGTGACGAAATGTACTTTTAGACTTAGCAAATAAATTTGAGAACGTCGCGATAGGGAATGAAAGGAACATCAAACATCCAACAAGACAGGCAATGTACGTACAACGTAATAGAGACGCGCGTTCGAATAAACCATTGTTACAGTAGAAAAGCAATAAGTATTACATATTCTGAGTAAGTGTCTGTAGCCGTGGTTATCCAGCATGCAAAGCGTATGAGCCGTATTATATTGTCATCTTTGACCCGTCTGGTACTGCCATCCCCCACCCCCGACACATTATCTCTTAAACGGCATGATATTCGGGGGAAAAATTAACACAAAATATGTGTTTTAATTTTCTCTGCAATCTTGCTTTGCATCATTTCTCATTCTAAGAAGACTGAGCGAGGTATGGTAAAAAAATGCATATTGGTCTCCACATAAATTGTACATTACGTCAGGTGTTAAATAAACTTGAATGTTATCGATAAATTTTCTAGAAATACACAAATATCAATTTCATGAAAATCCGTCCAGTGGGAGCAAGATTTGTTTCGTGCGGACGGACGGACCCACATGACGAAGCTAATAGTCGCTTTTCGCAATTTTGTGAACGCGCCTAAAACGAAGGAGGCCTAACTTGCGTATGAACTGCCTTATATAACGCGTTACTGAACGAAGAGTAGAAGGGGCGGGAAGATGAGGAAGAAGAAGCAAGCAGCTACTGGATGGCCTTGATGAAATTGTAAGATGGTGGAAAATTAAAGAGGAACCATTATCGCATATGTCTGGGAGCTCGCTTTGGAAGACAATATGGAGCTGCTGTAAGACAGGCTACGTGACAACGTTTTCAGCTACGGTATATTGAATACTTCGATGTTTACAGCTGCTAGCAATGGGTTGTTGTTGCTGTCTTTGGCTAACGGTCTCTCTCTTCTACGGCGTTATATAAGGACACGAACGCCAATTGTTGCCACTTTTACTCTGTTATGAAAAGATTAAACATAGAGGTATTGTGTGTTGACAAACAAACGCTCAGTTGTAAGCAAACTGGAGGGCAAAACGAACAGTGAATCACTGACGCGTGGAGAGATGTTTGATTCCCCCAAGATAGCCACGTGACGTATCAGACCTGTCCGACCAGGTTTACTGATAAACGGGCTGGTGCGGAAGATTGCGATACCGTTAAGATATTGGGTGGGGGTGTGAGAGGGGGGATACACGTCGTATGAAGCCGCATATCGATAGAGCTGTGTAAACTTTAAACGCTGTAAACATCGCCTGATTCTATTAATTTGCAATTGCATCATCCTATATTGTTTTTAAGTACGTAAAATGATGATGACTTACGCCACAGACTTTAAGAATGGACAATGAATGACGCGCATAAACAGTTTACTGCGTATGTTTAATAATGCTGGAAATTCTCTCAGTGCGTCCCGTATCTGGAAAGCTATTTTTGTGTCCGACTTTTCGTATTTTCAAGTTTCGTGGCTGGAACTGTGACGCAGGCCTGTCTACCGTGGTATGACGTAATTTACATTTCTCTTCCTAACGCTCATTTTTGTTTTACTTGGCTTCTTAAACACGAAACCCGTTATTTAGCCGGCAGGCCTCATGTTGGTCTGTACGTACATCGGACACTTAGTTACAGACCCACAGACCGTGCGAGACTGGAGTTTCCTACAGCGGTGACTATGAACACAGCATTCTGGTATGTGACGCCGTGAAGTTTGGTAATGTTGTACAGGCGTTCCTCCTAAACGTCCGTAAATTTTTGCCGAACTACACGTCATCACGTTCCACGAGACGGAAATATTGTATCCACCGTATTTATCACAGACCATACACAGTATAACGAATACTAGTTTAATGGTACACATTTTCCGTGAAACTGTATTACATATACAGATATCTGTTGTCAAATTGTTCACAAAGTTTACATCTGTTATTAATTATTGCAGTGATTAACAAAAATAAACCTTGTGCAACAATCTGGTAATAAATATTGTATAAACTTATACTAGGTCTGTCTGTTGTGTTTCTTATCACAGAGCTTGTCCAAACATCATGCAGGTTAATCCTAACGAAAGAACACTTGGATAGTGTTAAAGGTTTGCTAGTTTTTGTGGCGGGTGTTGTTCAGATGAGGGTATGCCGGGTTTTCACATCGCATGGAACGTCGTAACAAACGTCAGATGGGCGGGACAGGTAGCACGTATTGGAAGAGGCGAGGTGCATAGTGTTTTGGTTCGGAAACCTGACGGAAAGAGAGTACTTGGAAGATTCAGGCGTACATGAAAGGATAATATTAAAACGGATCTTTAAGAAATCGTTTGGGGGCGTGTACTGGATTCATGCGGCTCAGCAGACGCACAGGTCATCAACTCCGGTAATGGATATACGCTCATCCGAAGTGTCAGCACCTATCTACCAGAATACATTGCGCCTACTTATTTTGCGATCCTCTCCTGTGTTCTCTGCTAATTTCGTAAATAACTGAGTCCTTTACTTACTTACTCCAATGAGCAGAATCCTTCTTGAGAAGCTAACAGGTCCTCAGCTAGTCAAGAAATTCCCCGCATTTTATGGAACCCGAAGGTTCATTACCGCACTCACAAGTGCCCGCCACCTGTCCCTATCCTAAGCCACCTCGATTCAGTCCATGTCCCCCTATCCAACTTCCTGAAGATGTATTTTAATATTATCCTACTACTTACACTTGGGAATTTAGCCCCTTATGTCTTATTTTTAGCACATCTACAGGAAGGACCCTTCTCCCGTGATTAGCGCGCAGTTCCACGGCATCGCACAGTCATTAAAGCCATTTCAACTGCGGAAAGATGACGGGATACATTTCTCTCACCGACCTTGAACACCAGACATAATCAGACTAGAAGGAATACAACTTTCAAGCCAGTTATCTCGTGCTTCGCTTGGAGGAGTTCGTAAAGTACAGCCAACAGTAAACAGCGTAACTGATTTGTCAGTGTCTAAATTAAAACGCACGTGCTATAACCGTTGTTTCTCCAAGAGCCTACGTTAACTGTACATTTGTACAACGCCACGCAATTTTAAATATTCGTATCTAAAAACAATTCTTTGTGTTATCAAGTTATCTACGATATTAATGCCAAGGTGCAGCGCCTCGCTCAACAGACTGCCTTGGGCCGAACCCGGATGTGTTGCAACAAAAATGAATCGTCAAACTGTGTCACACTTTGAAGTTATTAATAAGATGTCAAGGGCATCTAAAACGACCAGATAAGATAATATGTATAACAGGTTACTCTCTGAGTCAACGTGATTATCCGTGCAAACAGTGCCTGTTGCTATACCATCGGAACTCAGGCACATGAACCGTCTGAGGGCCTGAGATTCATCCACACGCTATTTAACAGCAAAGTTCGTACTATAATATTAAATAGTGTACGTCAGCACTACCACTTCATTACCCAAGGTAATTATAAGGCTACGTGTTTCGACTACAGATTAGTCATCTTCAGGCTTATTTTTGTCAATTGTGCCACAAGATGCTACGCACACTTTGGGATCCCAAAGTGTGCATAGCATCTTGTGACACAATTGACAAAAATAAGCCTGAAGATGACTAATCTGTAGTCGAAACACGTAGCCTTATAATTACCTTGGGTAATGAAGTGGTAGTGCTGACGTACGCTATTTAATATTATATTACGTTTGTAAGCACATCGTGATGCTTCCGTTAAAAAAAGAAAGTTCGTACCTTCCGTAAAACACACTTGGTCTCCAGTATTACAGACATTACGTTAATAACGTTTGCTTAAATAATCACTCTATGTTATTTTATGGCCATTCAACCCGTTGTGTTTTCGCTCAATACAACCAAAAAATAATCATTCAACACAACATATGTTTAAAAAATATATCAACAGCTACATGTTTCGGTTATACTAAGAGCTGTCATCGTGCTGCGCGAAAGAAAATAACGGGTGATGACATGCAACTGCGGAATGTAGTAAGAGATGTGCAACTTTGCAATGATTGCATACATGGAATTGATACAATACGTGAGATGCAAAATATTCGCTGTTTGATCTCAGAACCACACAAAACACATAAATACACTGCGTGGGCAGAACGTAGGATTGCTGAATGTTAAACCTGGCGGTATATACAGTGACCACTGGGGTCTGAAGGGTTCGTCCCAGCGCCGGTTAAACCAACAGAAAAGTCGCAGCCAAGGAATCCCAGAACGCGAACCAGTCACTGTTGTAATTTGAGTATCTATCGCAGTGACAGACCCACCGCGCTGCCGATCGCTCGAACGGCGACCCGCCCACGAGTCGAGTCAGCTACCGGGCGGAGGCGCGTGCCGTCGCCGGCAGCACCGCGGCAGCCTCAGCCACACCGCGTCTTCCCGTCTAAGCGCGCCTGTATTAACGAGTATCACACCACTCCGTACACCAACCTAACACAGTTCATATACTTTCAAAACTCCGTAATGTGTTCATTCAATATAAGTATAAAGTGCATCAGAATTTTCAAATTTACGAAAGCTTGCCCGACCAATATTTGTTAAGACTGACGCTTCCGACGAAAATGTGCTGACGTAAACGCGACGCATACACTGAACATTTCCACAACAAGTACTGTATTCTTCATCAGTCCAGCGTGCTGCGTGCCCCACCATTTCTATGTACTACCAAATTTACAGATTAGGCGCACAATAAATAACAGTCACTGAGTCACTTAACGTTGCAACTAGAAGCAAATGAACTTTTTATTCATGGATCTTCGGCGTTGACGTGTCGCTGAGTACCGAATGGATCCTCGCGTTACGTCACTGTATCTAAAGCAAGATTCGTTACCGCAGGTGAAGTGTTACTTAATATAAAAATATTTATAGTTGGTGACAAGTAGCGACATTCAGTGACAAGCCACGTTAATCATCAGCATCGCTTATCTCGCACTACAGACGTCAATTCAGAACGTTTACCGATTTAGCACTATCTTGCTGTGTTTAGCAATTCCTGTCGACTTGCGAAGGGCACGCGCTTCGTTGGGGCATCAGAAATGTCGCCTACGTCTGCTAAGTTTAACTCAAATTACTCTAGTGTTTAGAAAATATATACAGTCGGAGAATATTCTTTATTGCTTTCCGTGATGTCGAAGTTAACAAAAAGCTTATTTGCATGCTTGACGTCACGTATACTTAAAAACGAATAAAATCCGCCTTCCAGAGAACTGTCTCACATACAGCGCAGTACACATGCACAGTCCGCTACAGTACAGTTTGATATCACCAAGCATCCGCCTTGCAATGTCAGCACTTTAAATGCTAAACAACGAGCTAGGCCTATCAACTACACCAGCACTATTGTTGCACCTGTAACACCAAGTCTTCGATAAAATCTATCGCGATTTCTCCCTAACGATAAAAATGAACATTTATCAAGGAAGCACAGAAATAAACGACATCGTTTATCTACACCAGTTAATGTGTATGAGGATTTTTAGGTATAATTTTGGCCACAGCAGGTGAATTCGGGTTCAAAATTAATGACAGCGTGGGCGCCATGCGTTCTGTGCAGCCATGCAGTTCGAGTTACCGCAGACACAAACCCCCAACTCTCGGTACTTGGGCGTTCAGAAAATATTTCCTCTTACATCTTACTAAACAGCAGTTAACATTTATATAAAACGATGGTGAAACCAGTTGCAGTGTTTGGGAGTAACATTGACTGTGGCTGAGATGGATATGAATAGACTGGGTAAAGAGAAGAGGGAAATATTAAGAAGGATACATGGACCGGGGGCAGAGTAGGGAATGTGGAGAATAAGACCTGATCAGAAACTGAGAGAGCTATATAAAGAACTAGACATAGTAGTAGATGTTAAAAAAGGAGAGACTGGAACGGACTGGGCATTAGTAAGAATGGATCAGGGAAGGACAGTTAAGAAAATACTGGAGAGTAAACCGAAGCGAAGTAGAAGGTAAATGCCTAGAATGAGATGGTTGGAAGATGTGGAGAAAGATCTGCGGGAGATGGCGACGGAAGGCAGTTGATAGGGAAGAATGGACATCCGTAATTGAGGTCAAGGCCTTCAGAGGGTTGCAGAACCAAGGAGTAAGTAAGTAATATCTTGTTAAATATTCATCAAACCGAAAAATGTTTCAAGTGAAAGTCGTAGGCCATAAAGAGATCTACGTTTTATGTCATGTTAAGTGTTTTTATGAGATTAACGGTTTATTTAGAATTGGGGGGGGGGGGGGGGAGGGGTAAAATTTTATTAATTTTTTAACGGGGTGGAAACGAAGAAAATAACACTCACTCACTTGGTGTAGACTGTTCGTGCCAAATTTAGTCTAAATTCGTGCAATACTTCTCGGAGCTACGCGGACCGACACAGCGCGCCTCGTTAATTTCGCTCAATCATCACGGAGAACAGGAACACTAAAGTCGACCGACACAGAAAGTAAAGCCGAAGGTGAGGCTGCCAGATCATTGACCCACATAGCGTCTTCAGGCCTGTTGCATCACGTCCCGTAGCACTTTGCACAACGCAAATTAGCTAGACCTTGAAAACGGTCAGATAACTCTGGGAGCGACCATAAAGATCATCGTTAAATATCTGACTGCACCTGTATTAATTGCACCAGGGTTACGACACCACGCACTCTAGCGAACGGCTTAGCAGTTCATTGACACACAACGATCGTTTACATATAGTTATAAAAATATAACAGCATTCGTACAAGTCACTTTAAAGGAACGAATTACCAGCACTCAGAACAAACAATGAACCGTGTTATCACACATCATCCCACATTTTACGACGTACAGCACACACAGTCGCCTAAACCACGACAGATTCACAGGTGTTATTCAAAAACATTCTAATATGGAAAGTAACGAATGAGTGATACCGTAACTTTACCTTCCACCAAACTTGGCACATGTTAACAATTCGTTACAAACTTTTTTTTTTTCTCGCGCAAAATCCCAACTTTTGGTTTCACTGGCGATCGCCAAACTTATTTTTTTATTTTAAATCACACTTTGTATTAAAGAAGGGAACACCTGCCGGGATAAAGAGGGAGCGTTGTGTAATACTTCCACCAAACCTGTTACAGCACGTTAGAAAGAAAGCATTGCGAACTGTTTCCTCGCACAAAACCACACTTCTGACGTCTTTCGCTAAATCGTGTTTAGATATTTCACAGTTTCTTATTCAGTTAAAGATTCACTGTTACGACAATAATGAAATCGCTATATTAAAGTACAGGTCACTTACTTCTAGGCTGTATCACCGGTAGAGGATGGAAATTCTCGGCGAGCCGCCTGCCCCCACGACGCAGTATGATTTGTCGTACGATTTCGAACAGCTGTTCGAAGAGTTGATCAAGAGCCTCGTAGTTTTCTTCGGTTTCTTGATTTCGTGGTACATTGAATGGTATAGCCATCTCTCAGGCTATTTTTTGTTCAATTCGATGTTCAGTTGTAGTGTTCAAGAGACAACAACGCGTGCACAAAGTTCCGTCAGTGTGACGTTACTTCACGACAGCTTACAAAACACATCCACTCGCTTCAACGTTCGTCGACCTTCTGCTAGACTAGCAGTCTGCCTGGCTCGTGCTTGGATATTCCCCTTCCCCTCAAAGCTTTCCTCCCCACCACCACGTTCCACTAAATAACACGATATCACTAGCAGCCAATAGGATGAATCCTGCGCCAAGCCTCGACCAATAATAAGTGCTAGGTGGTACAAGCTTACGCAGGCGTATAAAGAAGTTGCAACAAAATAAAAAACAGATGTAAAAAAGACGGGTAT
>Ga0123355_10005366_pt1 | contig 18738 bp, 11 predicted proteins | sample TergutEmb28metaG_3_FD_89872 | JGI IMG/M metagenome (GOLD analysis project Ga0123355, IMG submission 89872) | Embiratermes neotenicus P1 segment gut microbial communities from Petit-Saut dam, French Guiana - Emb289 P1 | ecosystem: Host-associated > Arthropoda: Insects > Digestive system > Gut ... | reverse complement strand
CTTGGGGGTAGTTTGCCATTGCTTTCCCCCGCCTTTAGACGTTCCCACTTTAGCCGCCAGGTGCCTCCGTCTGCAACAACGCGAGAGATCCTAGCAGCGAAAGGTGGAACTGTGGGCGAGAAAGATGTCCGGTAGTAATTTTGCCTAAATTCCGACTTGCACATAAATTTAGGGATCTTTTACATGACGCAAATCTACGACATGGGACCGACAGCTTTACTTCCCCTCCGAAGGAAGGCGTGCTGAGGATTTTTTCACCCTAAAAATCCGACGGCTTCGGCTGGGTTTGAACCGGCAAACTTGGGTACTAAACGCCAGCACGCTACCCCTAGGCCACCAAAGCCGGTGAATTGTGAATATTTCAGTATTACTACAAAAATAAATAATATCATTGTAACACATCATAACCACTTATTTTCATGTCAGTGAAATGATATCTGAAAACAAAGCATATATGGATTGTCAATCAAATAAAATCCCCAAAGATTAATACATGTGCATTACAACCTGAAACTATAACTTTGTGCTATGAATGTCACTGCTGAGCCTGGCTATGTGCATTTCATCACATTATCATGGGTACTGTGACAAGTGTACACGATACTCATATTGGCAGTCCTTACATATAAAATGTCAGACATGCTGTTACAGATACGGAAAACACATAAGGTAATTTTTATATTAACATGGTCATTGTAATGATAACACATTCATTATGATAACTATTAATAGCAAATGGACATGATGGTGAATGCAACTGTGCAAAATCCTACCTTGATTGCATCTTAACTCCCATTCTCTTCTGAAGCATACAGAATGAAAGAAAGCAGATCCCTCCAAAGGCTGGGTCACATTAGGGCTTTGTACAGGAAAGTGGGCCATATGCTGGATGCCCTAGTGTAATCTGAGAAGTTTTCCAGTGCCTCCACAAGAGCTAATAAGCAAGTGAGTTGGGCACAGAATTTTAAGACTGCCAATATGTATAACACTGACACCTCTTTTTCCAACAATTCACATTACATGCCAGATGTGAGGTTCTCACAGTGGTGCTGATAATTCCAGCACTACCATAGCACTGGTCGACCACAAAGTATCCAGTGTGCTGTGACGGAGGAGACAACTCCTGTGGTCCGTGGTTGGGTGTGCGTGTGCCTTAACATCTCCCCCTTCAGCAGAACTACCCAGTCAAGATGGACTTTGGTTACCATTTAGACTATGTCTCTGTTACAGTCAGTGCTCTTATTTCTGCCGAACCAGCCGATTGAGACGGACTTACATTACTGTTTAGGCTATGTCTCTGTTACGGTTGGTGGTCTTCTTTTGAACTTGACCAGCAATTATGAAAGACTTAAACGATTGTGTTGGCTGTCTCTCTGTTATAGCCACTGCAGCCTAGCCTCAAAACACCCATATGCTGCCCAAGGTGACGTTCATGACAGACTTAGGTTAGACTGTTGGCTATCCCTCTATTATGGTTGGTGGAGCCCAGCATGCACATGTGCACTAACCTCACTGCTGCCAATCGTGACAGACTGTGGTTACTGTTTAGGCTATCTCTCTGTTAAAATCAGGGCTCTCCTTTTCAACCGAACCGGGCTATTAAGATGGACTTTGGTTACCATTTAAACTATATCTCTCTTACAGTGGGCACTCGTCTTAGTCCTCTCCCATATCTGTATACCATCTTCATAACATATGTAACCGTTAACTGTCTCATAATTACAGTGTGTGCTGCAAATAGAATAAAGGCAACACAGACACTTAAGGTTTCCCTCTACAGATACAACTGTAGGATCCACTACATGTACTACCTGGTGGAATACATGTTCCCTGCTGTTTGCCACACGCACCACCACAACAGTCACGCATGTTGTCTTGAGCGGGGAATGGACACACACACTCCTCCAGCATTCCACTACAGTAAGTGCTTGCTCCGCCCACCACTGCCACACTGCAACCGCGTAACCTTCGAATTCACTGAAAATTTTCGCGCAGTGGTCCCCCAGTAATACGGTGAGCTAATATTCAATTTTTTGGGGGCATGAAGCTGTGTAAAATGGAAGTACATAAGTACAGACGTTTCAAAGAATACTGTTGCCACAACCCCCCAAAGCACTCATGGGCTACAGGAACTTTCTAGCTCCATCTTCAGCTACTCAACTACTATGTTGGTACCTGCACGGCAGTCAGCACAACGGCATATCCCTGAAGACTGGAATCTTCAACTCACGTTACATCTCGACTTCTTTTAATTAGTGCAAGCAGTAGTACAAAATATGAAGTTTCAAACCTACAGAACGTGTAATGTCCATCGAAACCTAAAACCAATTGGAAAAACAAAGCCTAATAACCTTCAATAAACAGTAATAAAATGCAGCTCACCTTCTCCGAGAAGAGCAGTACATACGGAAATAAATAAAATTAAAAGCGTGTCCGCCCACATATTTAATACTGTGCTTCTGCGTCTCACAGTAAACACTCTCTGCAACTGATACCATGGAACAGAGTACTAATACCACTTCGCCTAATCACAGGCATAAATCAAAGCCGTAATACCTTCACAAAAACCTCAGTTCCCCAACCATGGAGCAGAGTTAAGATAAGTAAGTCAATGATAATCCATGGTAATGCGGCTACTAGTGCTGACATCCATTAACTCGAGTAAGTTAGAACATTGGTAAACAGCGCCTCTACTGGTACTTTCGAGTACCATGCGTATTGAACTCGATAACACAATCGATTACTATTCCTGTACGTCCACAGCGGGAAAACAAAATTCTTCTAGTAGTTAGCACAAACTTCAAATACTCGCATATTGCACACTTTAAAACACGTACAGAAATTTAAATTACATGATTTTAAAACATTTGCATGAGGCATTGAGGTCTCATTTCCTTTATATTGCAAAATCTATATGGACAATTGTCTGTCTACATTTATCATGTATTGTGTAGGAATTACTATATTTCCTATTGTTTATATGCTGGGCTTGTACAATTACAATTAATTTCACAAGTCCACTACATAAACAATGCGACATTCCATAACAAAATTTCACATGCCATACATTTTTTTATGGCTCTACAACTCTTAGTGCAGAGCTTTGGCACTTTTAACCTCTGCAAAATACTATGTCCATCTATCCAGAACTTCTTGCTTATCTGTTTTTAATGTACCATTTTCATCTTTACAAGTAAATATGGGACGAGAGCTATCATTTTGGAATGTTCGTGTCCTTAAATAACTTTCTTGTTTCATTTTGTTTATGTGCTTCTTCTATTTGTTTTAGCCTATTATTTAACCATTGCTTCTTTTTCTCTTTACAGATCTTATTAGCTTCTTTTCTTGCTTGTGTATATTGTTCTTGGTTTGCTCTAGTTCTTTTTTGTAAGCATTTCTTTCTGGCAATATTTTTTTTTTTGAGATGGCTTCTTTTCATTCTTCATCCCACCACTCATTGCAGATAAGCTTTTCTCGTGTTTTGATAATTTCTTCAGCTGATTCTAATATGGTACTTTTATATTTTTCCATTCATGATTTACTTCTTTTTTTTTCCACTTTTTGGAGGAGCTTTTCATGTATCGTCTGTCTATATTGCTTTAATTTTACTGGGTTTCTAATGTTATCAAAATTCCACTTTTTCCTATTCTCTGTATTTCTTCTAGGTGTTATTATGAGCCTTTGTTTTATTATAGTTTTGACAAGGAAATGGTCAGAGTCACAGTTGGGTCCTCTTAGGGTTCCTACATCCTGTATTGTATTTTTTCTTGTTTGTGTTTATAAGCATGTGATCAGTCTGGTTTACTGTAGTTAAGTCAGGCGAGATCCAAGTTCCTTTATGAATTGTTTTGTGTTGGAATTGAGTACTCATTACTCTCAAGTTATTCTCAATTGCAAAGTTACATACCATTTCTCCATTTTGATTTGATACGTCGTGTAGTGTATTCTTTCCTGTTACACTCTCATAGGCTTTCTCCTTGCCTATTTTAGCATTTAGGTCTCCTAAAACCATTACAATATCATGTTCCGGTGTTCTATCATATGTTTTTTGAAGATCATCATAAAATTGATTCTTTTCTTCTTCCATCTTCTCTTCAGTCGGGGCTTGAACGTTGATTAGTGTTATGTTATGAAATTTTCCTTTTAGTCTAAGTATACATATTCTTTCATTTATTGGGGTAAAGGACATAATATTCTTTTCAACTTCTTTTATCACCATAAATCCAGTTCCAAGTTGCCCCATCCTTTGTTGGGAACAGCTATAATACAGAGAATACTTATTTTTATTTATTTGTCCATGCCCTTTCCACCTTAATTCTTGCAATGCAATGATGTGTATTTGGGTACTAAGCATTTGTTCAGCTTTTTCATTCATTTTACCTGGTTTGAGCATTGTCACGGCATTCCATGTGCCAATATTTATCCATAGATTCGTGTTCCGTTTAACTCGCTTTAGTCTTTGTCCATTTATCCATCCGGCCTTCCTTGACTGAGATTTTTTAGCAGCTAAATTTTTTCCGGGGCTAGGTGGCTGGCCTTGCGCCCAACCCCCAACCTGGAGGGCCAGAGACTCTTCTGTCAGGGTTACCATGCCTTAGCCGAGGGGTCTGGTTTTAAGGCGCCGGACACTCGCCCTCAAACACCCCCCCCCCCCGATGGGTAGGGTTTGATGGCCATGCTGCACAATTGTCAGCTTGGGCATTTCCTGCCATTTCCAGAGACACCTACTCGGCATAAGTGCCTCCACAGGGCCCTAGTTATCCATTAACCCTCCTCCTTTCTCAACTGGGCTTGGGACTGGCTATGGCACATGCCATACATACAAAGTTAATATGTATAGAACATTGTTGTAAATGGAAGGAGATCTCAGGCAGATAGCTAACACGAAAGCAGATGTATAATGGTATAACTTTAATTACCGCATATTCTCGAATCTAATCCACACCCTTCTTACAGTTTCAGAGGGCTAAAAAATCACGTGGATTAGAATCGTGTGCGGATTAGATTCTCAGTCGTGAGCTGGATTTTGGAAAAATGATAGAGCCACTGTATGTGTCATAAGAACGATACAATACAATAACTTATTATTTATAATATTATTTAATATTTATAATTTATCATTCATCAGACTCGCCGTCATCACTCATAACTGAATCGTTATCTGTCACCCAGTCACTATCATCTTTATCTTCACCATCGTCCTCCCAAAGAATGTCATCTTCGGATCCTTCCAAAGCATTGTTTATGCAACACTTCTTGAAAGATCTGACGATAACATCCAACATTATTCAATCAGTCTGCCTTGTAGGCAAGGGGCAGTTGAAGGAAAGGTGCGGATTAGAACCACGAACTAATTTTTTTTCGTTTAAGAAATTGGCAAAAAATAGTGAGGATTAGACTCGAGAATATACGGTACTCTATATGTTGTTTAGAACTTATTGGCCCATAGATGGCCACCCATGTTTTCAGAAAGGGCAGTATATACAGAACTGGAGTTGTGTCAAAGACTAAAGCTTTATTTCTATAGAATGTGGTGAGGGATATCATACTTCCAACTGCCCATGCATGCCCATTACCACGGATAACACGATTACCAGCACCATCTGTGCCCAGTTAATGAATGATTATTGATGGTGGTGCCTGAAACGTGTTATCCGTGACCTATCTGTGGCAGTAACGATGTAAATTGGGAAATGCAAGTACCGAGAAGAAATAAGCAAGCCTACAGATCAACTGTCTCAGCATCCGTTGGGTGCAGCAATTATACTCTATGATATCTAAAAAATAATGGCAATCAGGCCAGAACAATACAGTCATGGTTCTTAAAAATAAAAGGTAGTCTAAGGAAACAGAGACTTACATAATTAATTAATACTTTGGGAGTTTAAATAAGGTCCCATTTAAATACAGCATCTTCAGAAGACCCTTATGAGATAGTATCACAACATGCCGATCTTTTAAATCAACCTTGGTGTTAGCAAGATCATCACATGGAGAAAATAACTGATAAAATGGGAATGGTCAGTTTAATATTTGCTTACATGACCATGGTTGTAGGCTTTTCACTAATGGGTGGAATACCTGATGCTGTAGGATTCAATTATGTTGTTGACTCCTTACCGTACTACGCTATCTTCCTTATTTGTCCACTGTTCTACTGTTTATGTTTTTGATAATGTAAAACACAAGGTAAAGTAATTTCCAGTTTTTAAATTCCAAAGTTCAAATTCTCACATACTGTCATAACAGTACACATATTAGTACTTTCACAATGGATTTAAATCATGTTTGAACAGTTAATTGCATGCATCATCAATTCATCAGTTATAGTCTGTGTGCTGCACCTTATCAAGATAAATCTTCATGCTGCATATGTAGCCTGTCATATCACTATGCTTGTAAATTTTGATGCCAAAATGTTTATGCTTTACAGGTACTGTACACAATGTCTGAAAATTACCAGACTTTTGAATTTCACAATACCTTCAACAAAAACATTTACCAAACACAAAATTCAACATGTCAAAATAATTTTCTGAGCTACCACAGTCGGTCAGTTTTTATCAGTCAAGTCAGTTGTACTGGTACTGTCAGAGAAATGTGAGAAGCAAGTTCTATGAATGCATCAATCATATTTCAGGGTGTTACTGCAAAACTCTGTGCAGAATTGTTCAAGTTTAGTCCCATAACCCCTTCTGACTCTTACTTATGTCATGTCCCATTTGTACAGTTACAGCTAAGATTAGGAGCATGTCATACATTGTCACTTCAGGAAGGGGAAAGATGAGGACTCTCCTGTCTCTCGCAAGCCCAAGCACTGTCAGTAATACAGGTTTGTTTGTTCCACCACTAGATCGATGTAATGCCTGTGTAATATAAAATTGGCAAAGTGAAAAGAGTGCTGCCTTTGTTGATAGGGGCTCCAGTAAATGGATGGAAAACAGTGTACCTTCGAAGTTGACATTCCCAGTTTGAGACTTCACCAGCACTGGTCCCAGGTTGTGAATCTTCTTCTACATTATTTTCTTCTTCTTCATTCCGCCCACTATGTCACACAAGATACTGCTGCATCCATCACAGTCACTGTCTAGGGCCAACTCTCCTTACAATTTCAGCACTGCAAAGCTTCCTTTTGTTAATCATGACTCAAGCAGGACAGTTACTTCACATTACTGATACATTCAACATAACAGAAAAAGCCCATGTGCACTTACAGAATTGAATGAAAGATGTAATACAAAGAATGAAACACTTTTGTTTGTGGGTGCACAGATGATGCATGTGAAAGTGTGTAAGGGACAGACAGAGAAAGATAGAGAGAGGGAGACTACTCTTGAAACTAAAATAAATAACATTTGGACAAATTACATATAGTACATTGTGGGTGACCCTATCATGTGACACAAAATACTGCTGCTACATGGACAGACACTGTTGACAGCCAATGCTAGACCATAAACATTCAGCTCCAGCATCCTTTACTCAGCCTAATGCCTCCAACTTCGTTAAGGAGTGACAAAGTATTCACAGTGGGTGACCAAAGTTATCATTACTGCAAGTATACATTTGTAACAGAGATTATTTCCTTTAATGATACAGTACTAGCATACACACAAAGAAATTTTATTGAAAATTAGGTATTTATGACGTGAAGAAAAATAATGCCACTCCATCTCAAGTTACTCCAAGAAATATATGTAAGTAGCATAAGACATGGTTTTTAACACATACATATAATGATGACTGTTGTTCATCAGTAGGTTAACACTTTCATTTAAATAATTAAACATCTGGTACTAAAACATAAAAATTGCAAACTTACAGCTTCTAACAGCTACGTTCTTCAGTCAGTTCTGATAACACACTAATGTACTTAATATTATTTAAAAACATTATAAGCAAATTTGGTTAATATTTTATAAAATGAATGTAAAATAATTTATCCATGTTTAAGGCACAATCATATTGTCTATGCACATACTATTACACTTTACCTATGCCCTTTTCTCATATTCCTACAAATGTAACTCAAGTAATTTGCATTTCAGACTGTGCCTTCCTTCTCTCCTCTATGGCAGAAACACACTTCCTGATCTCAAACCCAATGGCAGCTCCCATTGGTGGAGGAACAGCATTACCAATCTATAAGAGGACAAGTACATTACTACAGGTCACATATAGGAAGAGTGGCAAATAGTACTCACACTAATGACAAAAATGTTGCTGTAGATTGCATAATAAGGTATTACTGCTTTTCTAAATCACATTTTACTGGATGTTTGAACTACATGTTGCTCTTTTTGAATCATTTACTTTACAGGCTTTGTCCAATGTCTCATATTATGAGTGATAGTGAAAAATAAAACACTATATTATAGGGACAGGATTGGTCCCTGCCTCCAGACTAAAATTACAGATAAAACCTCCTCAGTTGCGCCCTACAGGTAAAGGTATTTTCAGGGTCTAAGTAGTAGATTATTTTTTACTATTATTTGTAAAATGAGATGATGGAGAACGCCCATAAAGTATGATTCCAAATGTGATATACCATCATCACAATCTTAACAGAATTACACTTACCCAATTCTATACAGGTTAACACAACCAGCTGTAATCTATGATCATTTTACAAATTCTGAACACTTCCGTACAAACAGTGGGATGGCATGCATAACAGACAATGCTACATCCACACATGAACTTCATGAAGGAGAGAAAATGGAACTCACAAGTCTATTACCCTTTTCACAAGTGTTTATCATTGGACCCTACCTTCAGCAAGTTAAATTAAGGCATTTAAAAAAGGAAGGGGAAAAATGGTTTGGAATATTGAAAATATCTGCATAAACATCAATATAAACAAAAAATGTACACTTAACAGGAGTGAAATTAACAGAGCTAATGGGGTCAAACAAGCTACAATAAATCAAATAAAAGAATACCAAATGCAGAAACACCAAGCAAATCAAACAACATGCACATTACTAACCTGGCGGTGTTTGTCAAGAATGGTTCCAAAAAAGCGATATGTGTCACGGAATCCCTGTGACCGAGCACATTCCCGCACACTTACGACTCTGTTCTGTTCGGGATGTAGCACTCGACCCTAATAACCGAAAGAAATCATAATGATGTAACACAATAGGAAGATTAATACAATCACTTGTGAGGCTACAGGTTTATTCCAAGGGCCACGAGAATTCACATAACTTTACAGTATGTCTTGCTCCTTCAACCTGCACCTATTATTATTCTGATGGATAAAGTGTGAGTTCAGTAACAATAGTTGTGAGATTATAATACATCTGCCATTATGTATTTTCTTAACTACCAGTCTAAAAACACAACTGTTAGCATGTGAGGGCCTGCAATATTTTAACAGACGACAGGTCCTCATACTTGGAAATTCTAACAAGACAAGAGGATTTCTGGTTCAGTTTGAAGTCCAAGATGTAAATTTTTTCTGAGTTTGTACATCACAGATGGACACTTTTGCCCTTTGAATGTGGGGTAGTACAGCTGCTGTATTTTCCTATAGAAGCACTGAGAAGACAAGAGGAACAAATGCAATGACAGAACACATCCAGTGGATCACACAAATACATTAACTTTTATATACAATTTATGGAAACAAAAGAACACAATATTCCACAGTACCACTAAGAAATTACAGCAAAAAGAGACGACAAATATGTCAGTTGCACATAATGGTATAAATAACTGAATGAAACAGAAAGGAAAAGAAAAAATTGATGAGATTTGTCAATAAATGTATTTACTGAATGCTGTAATGTAAATGGGCTTTACCAACATTAATTCCTTGACTGAACCTAAAACTAATGTTACTTCTAATAATTATTATCAACACCTCATGGAGCTTTGTTACAACCTCTGATCCAATATCATCAGTATATTGTCCTGTACAGGGAATGTGAATTTATTCCCTTCTCCTGACTGAAAGAATATAACATGCAATTCAGTGGGACTGCCAACATCTGAAATTATGCACGCATATTTGTCTCTTTTACTCTTTCCTTGGTGTTCAAGCAATAAAAATTTCTCTTGCTAGATACATTTATTTATTGTATCGGCATGAATAACACAGTCTTCAAATCTTTTAGGTTACCAGTTTCGGCCTACATCCAGCCCATCATCAGGCCTACACACTATCTACAGTTTACAGAGAGAAACATACAATAGTCCACATATTATCCTGGGAAAGAAATCTCATTCCCTTTACAAGAACATCACAGAACATGTTAAAACGGTGTAAAACTGGATGAAGAAACAACTGTATATTAAAAACACAAGAATTTTAATGAAGAAGGTAGGCAGTTTAAAATATTTCTTGTGGTACACGGTGCAAACTGCAGCCTCTGTTGCCACAGTCTCGGAATCAATAATGTATGTGTAGGTGATCCAGTGTTCCAGAGAATTTTCAATGTTTAAATGTGTGGGAACACTCCAAGTTTTTTGTAGTAAAAGTTTTTCTTTTTTATTTATCAGCACGTTTTACTGAAGTTTCATGTACGGAGACTATTTAACACCCTGTAAAACTGCACTTGCAGAACGGTAATGTTTTACCAATGTTCACCGCTCAAGATATTTTGGTGGGTGTGCAGTGCGTTATACACCAGGAATATTTTGGTGTGTGTGCAGTGCATTATACACCAGGAATATTTTGGTGTGTGTGCAGTGCATTATACACAAGGAATATTTTGGTGTGTGTGCAGTGCATTATACACCAGGAATATTTTGGTGTGTGTGCAGTGCATTATACACAAGGAATATTTTGGTGTGTGTGCAGTGCATTATACACAAGGAATATTTTAAACTGCCTACCTTCTATAATAAACTTTTATTTAAAATATTCTTGAGTTCTTATTATACAATTATTTCTTCACTGTTTTTAATAGGTTTTATGATAGTTGAAGAATAAAAGACCAACCTGATGTCACTTGCTATTTTATTTCACTTCTTATGTGCTCAACATGTTTCGGGCATTAATATAGCCATCATCAGCAGCTTGCGACTGTGCTGTTGAACTACCACATTGGCCGTATTGTTCTTGGTTCGATGTGTGTTGGAGTTTCAGTGTGGTTGGGTTGGAGCCTGCAACACGGATACCACTCCAACCCAACCACACCAAAACTCCAACACACATCAAACCAAGAATGATACGACCAATGTGGTAGTTCAACAGCACAGTCACAAGCTGCTGATGATGGCTATATTAATGTCCGGAACATGGTGAGCACATAAGAAGTGAAATAAAATAGCAAGTGACATCAAGTTGGTCTTTCATTCTTCAACTATCACAATGATGCACGGTCCAATAAACATAAGATTCAAAAATAAAGATAAAAGTGTTTCTATACTCTGTTAAGCATAATGCTGTAAAAGTTTCCTTTTAGTAGGAGGACAGATAAGGTCCACAGCGGGAATGGATGTGCAGGCAAAGAGAGAAACCCTGCTCATCCAACAATATTTAAAATCTTTGTAGATTCTACATTTCATGTCATACACCAAGAGGGTATTGTCTTCACAGTAGGCGGGGGCCTTGATAATAACTATGTCTTTTGGAAGTTTCAATGGCAAGAATTAATTTTGCATAATAACTTTATGTGTAAGATTTCAGGCTTCTATTGTGGTGTAGTTGAGGACTTCACTCTTCTGGGATGTTACATGCATAGCTTGGCAGTTGGTTACTGACACTTGAAGACAGGACCAATATGTAGCCCCAAAATGTCAGAAGCCAACTACCAGACTACACTATGTTACATTCCAGAAGAGTGAAGGCCTCAACTTCAAGCATAAGTTTTCAGAATACCAAATACCATCAAGATATATTCCACATTTTCAGACAAAATATGCAGACAGATGGTGGCAGAGACACGACCCCAATTATGCATTCATTAAGACAAATGACCAAATCATTAACATCACCTGTTTGCCCATAGGTTCAGGGTTTGTCACAGTTGTGCTGAAAAATCCATCCCACTCCAAGCGTCCATACAGTCCAGCCCACTGGTTATGTCTGTTGCCAGTGTGAGGCAGACACCAAGGGATCAGAGTATTGTATTGCCTGTCCATTGGATCACATGTTTTCCCACTAGCACAGGCACACACTCCACGCATTCCCCCAGAGGATGATTTACCATTCTTCTTGTCATGATGGAAGTAGTGCCTGGTAAACAGAGAAGCACACTGCAAAAGCACACAATTTTTCATAACTCATTTTTATGATTAAGAATTATCTGGAAGCAATTACAAGGCACAGCTGAAAATGAAGTGTTCTTTGAAAGGTAAAAAAATTAAAAAATAAGAGAGATAAAAATTAATCCATTGGCACCTACTGTCAGAAACATGTCAAACAGTGAGATGCTGAAAACGCCAAGTGTCAGGCTAGGGTGATGGCATTTAATAACCTTCCTTATGCAGCTCTAATTCAAATTCCAGTCTTCTACAGTTCCCCATCACACATTTAATTCCAGTGACAAAACATTCTGCCTTTCTGTAGCTCTTGTTTTGTCTATAAACTTATATACTGCATTAGTATCACTGACTGTTAGGACTCTTTCTTAAAATAATCTGCATTTTTATGCTGTATAGTTGACTGTTAGTGTTGGGGTAATCCATAACAAAATTTATTTTGGTGCTTGTCACTATATTAATTTTCTTCTTCTTCTATCTTAACTAATAAATGTTAGTGGGTTGTTTAATTAAACACATTTTTTCATGGTAGATGTTTATTCAGTATACATGTGACGCTAATTATGACAAACCAAATTTGGGGTCATCGAGTACTCTGAGGAGAACACAGTGCATCAATAAGTGGGATCCAACAAAATAAGTACCTCCCTACTTTTTGACATCAGGATGTCAACAGATCCAGGGTCTAGCTCTACCTTGCTTGAGATTCTACTGACAAAATCCAAAAACTGAGTAATCCTGATGGCCAAAATACTAATAGCATGAAAGCAGATGAATCAGAAGATGTGAAAGGTCCAATATGAGGTACAGCCAAACCGCTTATGATGTTCTTGGAAAGACTGAAACAGGTCAGCCATATTAAGCAGAAAAAATCTGACAAGGTTTAGTCTGACAAATGTGATGTTATACCATAATCCCGATCTTGAAACTGATAGTCACTTCACTACAACATTATTCCATATAAATTTTGCATTAAATGATTAATTTCCACCAATTTTGATGATAAAAGTATGAACATTTTAATTCTTAAATCCTTCAGAGATTTTAACACATTTCTGAAAAAAACACCACATAGTTTTAACAAGCACATAACTGTTTATCACTTTCCTTTCACCGTTATACTACACACAGCAGCACAATTCATTTGACACTAGATGAAAAATGTGAGGCATCAAGTGCCATGTGACTTTTGTGCCAACCTGGATAAAAGGACGGTCACAACACTGAGGAAGTTGCATTATATTACGTGTATTATTTCTTGAAGTACATATCTCTCCAAAATTGTTGTGGCACTAAGAAACAACAGCAAATGTCCACTTGTAGATGCCACAGGCCATAGTTTGGGTCATCACTGGTACCTTACAAAAACGACCACAGCTCTACAAGTACTCCATGGCCTTGTGACATGTGTCTAGTGCATTCAAGTCATCACTGGTGTGGCCATTTGTGTTTGAATCCATGAGACTACTAAGTTAGCCCCCTGTCCACCTTTTCATATGGAGAAAGGCATCAAGAGTTCAGATAAACTCTTCAAAGTGGCGTTGATGTTTGTTGCTGCCTGAAGCTTTGTCTCTCACCCACACTGTTGTTGTCATCACTGTCGTCATCGTTGTCGTGGTCATCATCATCATCATCATCATCTTCTCCACTTGCTACTGCATATGCACTGAATCCAGCTGTCACAGAACAGTCAGCAGTGGTTTCTCATGTTACTGAGCTCCATACAATTGACAGCAATGTCACAGCATCATGAAAAGAATATCTGTAGAAGTCTTCATTTAGCTTCAATTTTCACAGCAGTCTCAAAAAAAAGGCTCCTGGGGAAATTCCGTTTACAGTCCTGATAGTACCCTGGTCTAATGGCCACAGTAACGTGTTTCCAGAAAATGAAGCTCAACTTAAACATTTTGCAAATTTCCTAAATCCTTGGGTGCATGAGGCACTGATCAACAAAAAGGAGTACTGTCCTCTTCATTGATGTCATTTGTCTGTTGAGAGAGACCATAAATTGAATGCTATCTTGCATATCACCCACACAGCTTCAATGTGATGGTAGGTGCCTGGCAAAGACTTGGTATTATTGAAATGAAGTAGATATTTTGTCTTTCCTACAAAAGAGGGTGGAAGCTTTTCAGAACCAGCCATGTTACCACACACAGGGATGATGATTCTTTTCTTGTTTATTTTCAGGCATTTGCAGTTTCCATCTTTAAGTGTTCAGGTTTTGTCATACAGCAAGTTTGAATACATGTCACACTTGTTGGCCTTAGAGGTGATTCCTGGTGTTACTTGGACACCAGGTGTGAGTCATTTTGTCCTTCCAGACCTCAGATAAATAGGCAGAGCCATTAAACATAGCAATAATAATATTCATAACACCTAAAACAAAGTACTGTTCCACAGGTCTTGATAAACAAAGGATCGACTATAGTACATAAAGTGGACAACACATATGACCAACTAAGTTTTATGTTTATATCAAACATGTAGTCCAATTTACCTGACACTATGTGGTCCACTAACATGATGAGCACATAGCATTAAGTTAAATAAGATTGTGGAAACTATTATCCAGACAGAATGTGTGTAATATTCAAGGTGAATGTGTTAACTACAAATTATGATGCACACAAGGATAACATTTTTTAAAGCAATGCTATACAGCATAACTGAAAAAGATCTTAATTATGTACAGTGAAAAACTTACAAACACAATACTATAAAAGAAAAAATTCTGTAAATATTTGAATAAGACACATCTGAGTAATAACTGCACTTGTATACTTATATCAAGCAATAGAATTATAACTAACTAACAAGCTCCAAGGAACAGTCCTTCCTCAGCTAACCAAGAATACCTCCATATTTCATGGAACCTAACTGTTTATTACTGTGTTCACATCAGCCAGGCATCTGTTCCTGTCCTGAAGTAGACCAATCCAGTCCACACCCCAACTGATTTCTTTAAGACCAATTTTAATATTATCTCCTATCTATGCCTCAGTCTTCCAAATGGTCTCTTTATATGTTCCTATGCTTGTTAACAATATAAGCCTGATTAGCTAATTCATCTTAGGTCTCTTTTCTTCAGGTTTCCCCATTAAAACCATAAAACCATAAGCACCTCTCCTCTCCCCCCATACATGCCATATACCACAGGTATACTTACTTACATACTTACTCCATAGAGAAGAGTCCTTCTTGAGAAGCTAACAGGTTCTCAGCTAGTCACTAACAGCTTTTTATAGAACCTGAAGTTTCACTACCACATTCACACATGCCCACCACCTGTCCCTATCCTAAGCAACTTCAATCCAGTCCATACCCCCACATTCCACTTCCTGAAGATCCATCTCAATATTATCCTCCCATCTACACCACTTGGAAAAGTGGTCTCTTTCCCTCAGGTTTCCCAACCAAAACCCTGTATATGCCTCTCCTTTCCCCACACATGCTACATACCCAGCCCATCTCATTCTTCTCAATTTAATCATGCAAACAATATTGGGTGAGTAGAGATCATTAAGGTACTCATTATGTAGTTATCTCCACACCCCTATTACCTTGTCCCTCGTAGACCCAAATATTCTCCTAAACACCCTATTCTCAAATACCCTCAGCCTACATTCCTCCCTCAATATCAGCGACCAAGTCTCACATCCATACACAACAACAAGCAAATTTATAGTTCTGTATATTTTAATCTTTAAATTTTTGGATAGCAAACAGATATATCATAGGCATACAAGTAGTAAATAAAAAACATTCTAAAACCTTATCAAAAATCAGTATTGCATGAGCTAGGGTAAACTTTATTAATTTCATACGAAAAGATTTGTAAATGTCAATTCCCCGATTGCAGTCCTGCAAGATTGAAAAATATCAGAATAAAACAGAAAAGACATTTGCACCAATTTATTTACATTCTTTTTACTTGGAAGACTAAATTATAACTCTGAATTAGCCACAGTAAAAAGAATGCACAATAATATGTTCACTGTTGGAGGTGACAATGACTACGGTTTGAACAGTATGCTGAACTGCATGATAACAAAATAATGAATGAGTACACCTACTGTAGTAACACCAACTTACAGTTTCTTTGTGAATATCCCATCAGACAGTCTAACCACGATGTTGGGAAGGTCACGCCAGTCAGAGCCACTAGCTGTGGGTATGTGTGTTATTCGAGCCTCAACAAGTGGAGCCATGTCCTTGCAGATGTGATCTCGCAGTAGGGGTTGGCACTGGTTCCCCCGCATCTTTACACAAATAATATACAAATACACACTTGTATTTATGGACAGAAGAACAGGAAATTTCAAAAGTCAGTAGCCAAACTTAGGGCTCACCAATCGCTGAAAATGTGACATAGGTTCTCCACCATACGCCATCTCCTCCCTCTTGTGTCCATTACATATGACTGGAAGGTCGGACATAGCATCTCGAACTGTGATTGTTCGCAAGGGTGCCGACATTGTCCATCTGCAGCTTGGAATAAACTGAAGTGAATAAAATGCACCAGTTAGACTATAAATGATTGCTAGTATTCCTTCAATACATAATATTCATACATGATTGAAACAACATTTAAATTATATTAGAGAATAAAATACAAGCTTTTAAAAAACAGACATATAAAATATTTATAACTAATTCCTGTGAAAAGAATTACTGAAAAATTCACAAATGCTCATTTGAGTTAAGAACTTCCCCACCCAAAAGGCTCATTACCATGTCCATAACAGCATGTCTTCAGGCCCCTGAATCTCTTCACACTATCACATATCATTTCTGAAGAGTTAGTTCATTGTTATCCACACAATCTATATCAAATTCTCCCAACACAATTCCTACTCTTCACATTTTCTGACAAAAATTTTGTATGAGTTCTCAGCTCCCCCATCCCTGTTATATGTCCCACTCAACACACCTTACCTGATTACCCTAATAATATTTTATAAGAATAAAAATTATGAAGCTCTTTCACGTTAATTTTCATGTCCTCATGTCACTTTATCCTTCTGCAGTTCAAATGATCTCCTCAGCATTCAGTTCTCAAACTCCTGCAACTAACATTCACTAGTGTAAGCTAAGGCTCATATCATAATATTTCATGTTTCCAAAGCAAGGAAATTCACCCCAAAGATGGAGGCAGCATGTTGCTCCAAAATACAATATAAAGACGCGGTAGACATTCAATTGATGACTCACGTTTCCAGGGTTGTCCAACTGCAGACCTAGAAGCCATATGTGGCCCACATGTTGATATTTATGACCCAAAAACAATAAATAAAAATGTCAGTTCTGTGAGAGGGTACTTCATGTAAGCTGTGACATATGTGACAGGATCTGAAATCCTACTGTCATGTGTAAAAACTAAAGAGCGTGACACCTCCGTTAGCCTTTACCATTTGGTGTAAAGAATTCTCAATTCCCTTCTACTATGGAGTTGGTGGCCACATTTAAAATTGATAGTAAAATTGTATCATGTCACCAACCACTTCAGAAAAACAATGAAACTACACGCAGTCACTTCAACAACCAGAAACCATGTGTCCGCATCCTCTATAATCTGAAGGAAATAGTTACCAAATATTCAGCCTGCACTGCGCAAACTGCAATATGACCCACTACTGCTAAAAACTGAATGTCAGGACATTTTTCCTGAACATTTATCTGTGAGGTGCATTTCCATAAGCTAAGAGACTTTTGCTCAAGAGTGACTAATGTTTACACTTGATAAACGTGGAAGTAAATTTTCTGTGACAAAAATTAAATCCAAATGTCAAAACCAAATAGAAAACAAAAAAATGGTTGCACATCTTTGAGTTACCAACATCAACAATCTTACTTACTCCAACACTCTCATGAAAGAAAAGAAAAGAAAGCAAATGATGCAAATCTTTGACATACCACCATCAAAATTCATTTTGATATCAACACTCTAGCAAAAGGAAACCTTGCCAACACACAGTAGGTAAGGATAAAAGTAATATTAGGCCAACAGAAATTTACTGCCTCATTGTTGTCTTCAACTTTTACTACTCTCTTCTTTCCAATTAGTCATGATTTATTTCATACACTTTTCAAGGAGGTTTGGAGAGAATATATGTATCTGTTCCTGACCCCATCCCTTAAACTACCAAAAAACAAGGCCAATATAATTTTTATTGTCACAGAAAGCTGCTTGGCTGAGTCATTCCACAACAAACCACAACTGATTCTCTGAGTTCAACAAAATTTGGGCACATGCTGCCACACAGTAGCAAAGTATTTATGCAAAATGTCAGGCATGTGTTTGAAATAGCTATTGCCATTTTAACCCCCCCCCCCCCCCCCCCAAAACAAAATTTTTTATTAAAAAAAAAAAAAAAAAAAAAAAAAAAAAAAAAAAAAAATTATTTTTAAATCTCTTTCGCGAATTTGGGAACAGCTACTTTTAGCTTCTTCATGTCCTTCCTTCCGCAAGGAACAACTCAGCCCCGACTGGACGGATTTTCGTTTTTAAAAGGCGCACTTTTT
>Ga0123355_10005365_pt1 | contig 18739 bp, 17 predicted proteins | sample TergutEmb28metaG_3_FD_89872 | JGI IMG/M metagenome (GOLD analysis project Ga0123355, IMG submission 89872) | Embiratermes neotenicus P1 segment gut microbial communities from Petit-Saut dam, French Guiana - Emb289 P1 | ecosystem: Host-associated > Arthropoda: Insects > Digestive system > Gut ... | reverse complement strand
GGAGCGCCCCAAAAAAGTGTGCCAAGTTGGGGGGGAGTCCCCGAAAAAACCCCCCCCCCCCCCCCCGCTCTAGGGGTGATACGGATGAAAACCGTTATCGTGCAAAACCTTCCATACATGTCTCTGTGCTGTAGTTGTCCTCATGCAAATTTTGCACATACTGCTATGTGGGCTTTGCGACACTGCATGCAGAAGATTACACTCGTATCATGCAAGTTGTGGTTGCCCACTTTCTATGTTCCTTGTGGGAAGGAACCATTCTACCTCAGAGTTCTGTGGACGTTCTTAAATGTGCTTCGATGTGCAAGTCTACAACCTGGATATTGTCGCTGGTGTTTCTTTGCATCTGCCCAACTACTGGCATCGCCGAAACCGTACACGTAATGCTTGTCAACCTATTGATCACTTGCAAGTGTTAGTGGCATTTCCATAACACTTGTGCGCAACTAAAAACAAACACGTGAAACAAACGGACTGTGAATTGAACGGTTACACTGGTGCCAGTTTGCTACACTAGCATGCAATTCGACTGAGGTTACATTTCCCTGTAGCGCTAAACTCGATCAAGTTTACATCTCACAGCACTAACATGCAATTCGAGTAAGGTTACATCCCACTCCATAGCACGCAACTCGATCAAGATTACATCTCATGGCACAAGACTGCAATTCGAGTGAGGTTACATCTCACACTAGTAGCACTCAACTCGATCAAGGTTACAGCACGGCACTAGCGTGCAAATCGAGTAAGGTTACATCTCACTACACTGACGTGCAATTCAAGTAAGGTTATGTCACTACACCAACACTGACGTCGATCAGAATTATATTTCGCTGAACATGATAATAGTGTTGATTAGATAATTTATTTATAGAAATTTTTTGCTCCAAATTATTTCCAGAACACACCCTGAATTTCGGCCAGCACATCATTAGACACTGTGCACACAAAAGGGTAAAACGTTGTGATAAACAATGTGAAAGTGAAAATGTTTTTTGTGTCATGCTACCCACTATACGAAATTTCCATGAAGTCTCCGACGTTTGTTTCTGATACCAGCAGCATTAAGATGAAGATGAGTGTAGAGCATTGGTGGAATGATACTGACATGAGAAGAACCAAGTACTCGGATAAAACTTCTACCATTGCCACTTTATTTACAAATCTCACATGAAAGACCCGGGATTAAACTTTGACCTCCGCAATGAGAGGCTGGTGACTAACGCCTGAGCCACTGCATTGCTTGATCGTGTTCTTTTCTTGTGTGTTTACTTTTTCCTGTCGCCGACGCGGTAAAGAACACCCAGACATATTACGAAATTCATTCCGTTCTGTATGACATTTCGGGTTCTTACGGCAGTGTTGATGAAGGTTCAAGGTTTCTTGTATGTGACACCATGTGGACTGGCAACAGATAATATGTCAGAGGTGTACAGTTCCACGACACGCTACAGAGATCCACCTGGCAACGCGAGCGGAAACATTGTAAGTATGGCATGAGCGTCTTGGTCATCAAAATAAGCGCCATGTTATGAAATTGCTCAAGCAACGTGGTGTTAATGTGGAAGCAGGCAAAGAATTTTTTGACGGCTGTGCTTTGGCAAAAGCACAATGGCAGAGCTTCGGAACTCGGACAGGTCGAACAAGCGTAGTTGGAGAACAGATTAACCCAGATGTGTGTGTGGTCCATTGACAGAAACATCAGTGGGTGGTGCCCGCTGTTACATCTGCTTCAAAGGTGATTACTCGAAATATCGTGTGTTCATCACCACAAAAAGTGAGGTGGTGGATTGCCTACGCAAGTTTCTGAAAGAAGTAAAGATTGCTGGACACGTCACAAAAGTTCTACCGTCAGACGGTGGCATGGAATTCAACTGTGAAGCTCTACCGAGAGTGTTCGAAGAATACGGTGTCACGCATCGACTAGCTATGCCATATACTCCCGAACAGAACAGTGCAGCAGAGCAAGAAAATCGTACGATTCTAGAAAGCGCTCGCTGTATGCTTCACGCCTGTGGATTGCCGATAAAACTGTGGGCTGAGGCCTCTAGTACTGCGGTATACATACTCAGCCGTACTGGACCTGCACCAGTGGAACTGTGGACTGGATCATATGCAACTATTGGTCACTTGGTGTTTTCGGGACAGAATGTTTTGTGCACATCTCCAAACAGAAAAGTCACAAGTGGGACCCAAAGAGTACGTCGGGTCGACTGGTCGGACATATGGGTGAAAGGACGGCTATCGAATTTGGATGCCTAACAAACGGAAGATTGTGATGAATCGTGATGTTCTCTTTAGCCCGAAGCTGTGTGCAATGCGCGCAACGACATCAACCGAACCGAAAGCATGTGTCCTACACTCTATGTAGCTCCAACTGAAGAACCTGAGATATTACAAAACTACCAAAGTGACGACGGCAATACTGCTTCTACTGCTGGAGGAAGTAGTGTTTCGAATTTAGAAATTCATTTTCACGACGCAAAAGCATACGTGAAAAGAAACAGCCCAATTGGATGACTGGTGGCGAATTTGTTTGCCTAGTTAATGATAGTCAAGGAGGCTACTGTCTAAGCCAGATTTCGTACACTGAAGCGATGCAGTCAAACGAACAGAAGCAGTGGCCTAAAGCAGTGAATGGAGAAGTAGCATCACTGAAGGAAAATGAGACCTGGTAGCTCGTCAATAGGCCAGTCAACGCAAAGGTGGTTCAAAATCGCTGGGTTAAGACGTCATGTGACTGCAAGGCTAGCTTTAAGGCTCGTCTGGTTGCGAAGGGTTACGCACAAAAACAAGGAATTGATTATGATGAAACATTTAGTCCCGTAACACGCTACGACACCGTCCGCACACTACTTGCTGTGGCCGGTTCGGAAGGTATGATGCTGAAACAGTTCGATGTGAGGACCACTTTCCTCTACAGTGAACTAGAAGAAGGGGTGTACTTAGAGCAGCCGACAGGTTTTGACGGTGGCCGTGGTCGTGTATGTCGGCTAAAACGAAGCCCCTACGGCCTGAAGCAAGCAGCACGGTGCTGGAACAAACGGTCTATTAGTTTCATGGGGAAAGCTGATCCTTGCCTATTTTATCGCACACATGAAGACAGTTTTCTCTATGTTGCAATTTATGTTGATGACGGACTTGTCATTGGTAACAAGCCGAAAAAAATGAAGCGTTTCTAGGCCTATTGCAAGAGGAATTTAAAACCACAGTTGAGTCGTTTGAGAACTTCCTCGGAATGAGGATTAAGTGTCAAAGTGATGGGTCGATCTTTGAGAGCCAAAAGGCGTATACGAACAAGATACTGAAAAAGTTCAACTTGGCTGAAGCAAAAGGTGTGTCGACGCCTGCGAGTCGCAAAGAAAGTCATAATCACAAAGACGTCAGCGGCATGGTTCCGTATCTTGAGGCAGTGGGCATCCTCATGTATCTTGCGGCAGCAACGCGCCCTGAGATCGCATTCACCGTAAATAGTGCTGCACGGGTCATGGACAGACCAGCTGAAAAGGATTGAACGAAGTTAAACGCATATTCCGTTACTTGCGATCAACCTGCATCTATGGCCTCAGGTACACTACGGTTCTGACGAATTGAAAGTTTTTAGTGATGCTGACTTGGCAGGAGACAAGGCAACTAGAAGTTCCACCATGGGCGTTATAGCTGTATTTGCTGACGGTGCAGTGTCTTGGACAAGTAGACTACAAAAGATAACAACCCTCTCAACAACTGAAGACGAGATCATTGCAAGTGAAGGGGCTAAATGAGTTAGTCTGGTTAAAGCGCCTGTTTTCAGAACTGCTGTCTGACTTCGCCAAAAAGACACCGATACTGTACATCGACAACGCCAGTGCCGTCAAACTAAACAAGAACCCGGAGTATCACAAAAAGGCCAAAACACATTGAGGTGCGACACTTCTATGTGAGGGAGAGATACCTTGATAGTGACATTGGGACAGAACACATTGATGGAAGAAAACAACTGGCAAACTTGCTTACAAAACCCATTGAACGGGTTCGATTTGAAATATCACGCCGAGAAATTGGGATCACCTCTGGGGAGCAATGAAGTGACTTGTGCAGTGTCCTTTGTATGACAGTGTTTTGGAGGAAGTGATAAGTCTAAAACACTGCACACTAGATACATGCGATGTTGGCGCTATGTGCGCGTATTTACAGCGTGGGCTAGATTAGACTCTTTTGTGTTGTTAGAATCCTCTTTTCAACTCGTCTGCCCGCTCTTCAGTAAATCGCATTACAAAAACAGTTTCGACCACACCCACAACCAAATTCCGATTAAATACCCACAAAAGTGAAATCATTCTATTTTCCAAGCATCGCTCCTCCCCCTTCCGCACCCTCTTCAAACCCATGACATATTTGTTCCTTGGTCCTCGGCAGTTCGCTATGTAAAGCCTTGTACTATTCTGAAAACTTCCATGCACCCAGCACTTGAACACCGTCGCAAACAAAGCCACAACCGTTCACAACATCTTCCCCCTCCTCACCTGAGATTCAACGCTTGCACGGCCCAAGAAGTTAACCCTCTACAAATTACTTATTCGGTCCATTCTTACGTCGCCCCTGTCTGCAGTTCTACATGTCCTGCCAACTACCTCAAACTCCAAGTCATCCAGTCAAAGTGTGTCCTAGTCATCGGTAATTATGCCAGACGTACTCCCACTCCCCAGTTGCACGACACTCTAAACACTGATGCCATCCCAGTTATCATTTACCGATTTAAAGCAAAATTTTTTGCTCACAGCCCCTCACCCCAACCCACTGGGTCCAACAAATCGGGAATTATGCTCTAACCGACCTGACTACTGTGTACAAAAAATATAAACGTAAACGACTGAAGCGTATTCTGCTGTAATTAGCTCACCGTAAGTCGCAGTGTTGTTTTTTTTATAATTTTTCTCTGTTAATATATTCACTTTTATTTCATTTTTGCCATTGTATAAATATTTATTCAAATCGGCTAGGGGAACAATTTTTTAACTTGTCTTTGAACATGTTGTACATCCTGTGCAATAAATCGTAAATAAAAAAAAGGTGTGAGATAGGTTTAGCTTCGACGTAAGGACGGTCGCATTCACATAAGTCTGATTCCAGAAAATAATACTGGAGAGGCTTTGGCGCTTCTCCAAGACGAGAATAGTGTGAACCCGAAAGTATTAGTGAAGGATAATGTAGAAAATTACATACTGAAGAGCTTCGTGATATGCACTCCTCGCAAGATATTATTAGGGCGATCAAGTAATTGATGTGACAGGTGGGGCATGCAACAAGTATGGGAAAGAACAGAAATGCACACAGGGTTTGGTCGGGAAACCTGGGTAAGAGATTCCGCTTGGAAGACCCATGCGTAAGTGGGCGGATGGCATTAAAATGGGTTGTACGGAAGTAGAATGGGAGGAGGATTTATCAGGCTTAGAATAGGGACAGGGACAAATGGCGGGCTGTTGTAAACACGATGATTAACCTTCTGGTTGCATAAAGTGATAGCGAATTCATGACGAGTTTGTGACTTACTGGCTCCTCAAGAAGGAATCTGCTACGTGGAATAAGTAATTTGATTAATTAGTGAACTCGGAAGGTGCTGATCCGTGTCTGTGGTTAAGATGACTTCGTTGCAGGTGGTGTGAAAACTTAATGGACATTGGACTTGAATGGTTATAATTTTAGGTTATTTTTTATTCCGTTTTACGTGTCGGCTTTATTAAAAATCGTTATCACGATGCAACATCGTTATTGATAAAATTATAGCCCATGTTGACTCGATACGTTTCGGTCCCTTGGAGGCCATTCTCAACAACTCCTGTCGCAGTAACGTACAAGCTGTTAAACCTTATTGTAACTGAACTTAAATTTGTTTTGTTATGTTGTTTAAAACTCAGATAATTATAAGATGATAAAGCGGAACATAAAATCTATAAACTGTGATGTACTGTGCTTCAAATCCCTTTTTAAATTTTTCATACGCTTAAAACTGTATGGTGTAAAAGCCTTACATACCAAGCATTGTTTTTCCTTATATCATTCTTTTATAAATTCTAGTTAAGTATTGGCTGCCCGGAATGCTGTCTTCTTTGCGTCCGTTTCTTCGGGTGTCCAATTCATTTTCATATATCAGTTTTATCAGAGGCGATCCAGTTGTTTGTTTTGTATATTGATAATCTGGTTTATTGTGTGTCCACCTGTGTTGAGTGAACTGTGGACTGCTGCAGATTGTCCTGGAGTCGAAGGGTCTGCTGCACGTTATCCTAGTGTCAGTAGTTTAACTGTAGGTTTCATACAGTCTGCAGGACTGCTGCAGATTTTCGTGGAGTCATAGGGATTGCTGCACGTTATTCTAGTGTCAGTACGACAACTGAAGAAATAATAGAGTCTGTAGAACAGCAGCAGTTTGTACTAGAATCCGCACTGTTGAACGTTATCCTGAAGTCAGTAGGGCTGCTGTACCCTTTTCTTGTGTCAGTAGGACAATTGGATGCTGTTCTTGTGTCATTAGGACCTGCTGGACACTATTCTAGTGTCAGTAGAACTGCTGGACGCGTTTCTGATGTCAGTAGCACTGCTGCACGTTAGTGAAAGTTTAGTAGGACAGGTGTAGTTTACCCCAAAGTCACTGGGACTGTTGACTGTTAGACATTCAGAAGTTGAGTGTGTCCCGCGTACCACGAATATCGCTAATGTAGGACAGTTGCTTTGAAGTTTGCTAGAATTTTGACTTGAACTAAGCTCTCAGTTGGCTCCTTGATTTGTCGCTAGAAGGGCGATGTGAGTCTGCGTAAACTAGCTCATTCAACCTCTTTTGGCACTGTATAATGTAAATTAACGCATTTTCACTAGCACCGGAAAATCAGCACTTAGGCATAGTTCTTACGAGTAAATACCTTTGTGTTTGTTGTCATTACTGCCTGCCGGCGGTGCGTGGTATCAAAACGACGACTGGCCGGAATCTATGCGAAGAAAGCTACATCTTCTACCAAAATTTGAAACTAATCTGAAGCCATAATAACTTCGATCATTAACACTAATCTATTTGAAGGAATAACATGATAACACCCCTTGTGTGTGAAGTAGAATGAATGCCACCTGTCTCATTTATCTTGACACCGTAGAATGGTCTGTCCGGCACACGAATTCCGACTGGGCTGTTACACCAACATGTCCAGTGAATATACCTCGTTATCTTGTCTGGGATTTTTAGTGATTGTCATCAGTCCCTCCTGAAAAATGAAGGGATAGTATCTCAAATTAGGCCATGTCAGTTTTATTCTACGTTGTTTCGACTGCATTGTTCATTTAATTTATTGAATGCTACCAGGTTGTCTGAAATACCACCGAAAACGTTAAATGAGCATTATTATTTTAACAGTAGTCTGCTGAGACTTGAGTCCGTTGGTGCTGTCTGAAACTGACTAGCTATGGCAGCCTAAAAGGTAGGGAGCATGGAGCATAAGTGGAATGAAAACTGGCAGGGGAATGGCTAGTTACTGGGAGAAATATCTATCATATTTCCACTCTATTCGCCAAAATTCCCACGCATATTGAGCCCTGATCTCCGTTGTGAGAGGCTGGCAACCATCCGCGTGAGCTTGGCGCGGCCGTACATAATAAATACATACTGCATGTGCAGACAAGGCCTAAATGATGCAGAACAGAGGACCAGGCTGTATGACTGGATGGGACTTGTCGAACAGAATCGCATTTTTGTTACCGGCAACGGCAGCAGTTCGTTTCACCGCGTCGTTCGGACCGGCTCTGGAACCCACCCAGAGTCGTGTACAACGAGCAACGTGAGCTGTTTCTGCAGGGATAGAAGGGCCGGCACGTGACAATGGCCACTCACCTCCATCTTTGCTGAGGTTTAGAATACTGGGAACTATATCCCCACTCCCACATATGGCTTCGTGACCTGGTGGTTAAGCACGGAGACAGCTCTGCCTTAACAAAATACGAACTACGTCACATAGAAGCAGCCAAAATACCAAAGACCTGTATCAGACTTCGTTCCGAACCGCCATTCGTGATGTAGACGAGACCGTTCGAAGTTACGAACTGAAACCGGAAGAGGCTGTTTTTACAGACACATTGTTGATATCGACAACGCAGTCAGGAGCGGTCCCCAAGGTCTGTCTCGCAGCTACGAGCACTTCCGAGAAGTCCGAGCCACCTGCGGAGTTCCACGTAATGTCCTCGGGCCAGCAGGAACCTTCCAGGAAGAACTGAACTGTTTTTGTTACGCCAACTCACTCCATAGGATTGTCGGTGTGTCCTTTGAGGGCCAGTTGTGCCACCCTGCGGGCCGCATGTCGTGCACTCTGACAAGTAAACTAACCAGGCAACAAAGTAGCTAAATCCATTGAACAGAGTTCTTAATGAGAAGGGAACGGATTCTCAGCTAGTCAAGAAGTACCCTGTATTTTGTGGAACCCCAACATTCGTTATCGTGTTCACAAGAACTCTGTTCCTGTTCTGAGTCTTATGAATCCATCTGACGTTCTCCCATACATCCTGAAGTTTCACATTATATCTTTCCCCTCTGCGGCTAGGTCTTGCAAGCGGTCTCATTTCTTCAGGTTTCCCAATCAAAACCGTCAGTAGCTGCATTTCTCTTCTCTCCCGGCAGTGCCACATACCACGTCCTCTTTGATTTGATTAAGAATGCTTGGCGAGAGGTGCAGATCGTGAAGCTCCTGTTAAGGTTCTGTCATTCGGCGTTTTACTTCCTCCCTGTAATGTCCAACAAACGAAAGCGAAATAATTTTGTAGATGACAATAGGGACACGAAATGTTTCAGCTAATTTCTGAGTCGAAAAGGAAAGAGGGCCTTAGCAGTGTCGGTTTTTATTGCTCAGAATCGTACATAATATAGAGGAAAGATGAAAGTAGATCAGAATGGGCAGAAATGAGATTTCTTTTGTCAGCGAAAGGATTCACAAGGTGAGACAAAATATTATATCAGATATCCGGGTGTACGAGGAAAGAAACAGGGTCCATTGATTAGAGAGCAGCTGGGACGATTACCAGGACTTTGATCCGGAGGGAAAACGAGCGATTGGCAGACGAAGAAGAAAATGGAGCTTAATTCAGACTAGTTTGAACAGTCAAATCCCTGCACGCGAATGGTCACGGTTTGTAAGTTCCTGTTGCAGGAAGTCGCTCCAATATGTAAGTGGTAGGTCTTTTGGTAATGCGATTTGGGGTCCTCACGTCCACTACTGTGAAGATCTCTGTCTCCGGCGATGTGACACCGTGTAGTTTGGTATACACGTACAACCCTGGAGATGAAGGCGGCGCGTGCCTACTACACGTTGGTACCTATCTACCAAACTACACGATGTAACGTCCCAGAAGACGGCATTCTTCCTTTCTTGTGATAATGTCTTTCTCCTGTTGTTTCCATTCGTTTCTTTCTTCTCTAACATCTTCCTCATTTCGTCGTTTTTGTGATTAAAACTTCGCTCTCGGGAGTCGTTTGGAATTCTAATATGTTGCGCTGAACACTCCATCGTATTTTCGACATCACCGTTTTCCGGTTTTCTCCACGGAGGTTGAATTTGTTAAGGTTTTTACTCGAATTCAGACACAAGTTTCGTATTAACGCTTCTGCCAGCCTGAGGAAGTCCGTAATTCCGCACATTTGTAGTCTCTGCAGGGTGTGGATTTGAGTGGTGTCCTCTGCGCTGTCCCCTTTAACCCCAGTGAAAGGCTCCGGTACGCATTGGATGGAAAGTTAGTGGGTCTCAGAGCCGCTCTGGCACAACGAAAGATACATCCGTACCCTTGACGGGAATCGAACCATGTGATGACAGCTCTTAGCCAGTCAGGTTACTACTTTATTGATTAATGCCAGCCATGAAGCGGTATGCGCAAATTGATCGTGAATTTTTGTGCACTGTTTGCAGAGCGGGTAAATAATCTGTTGATGTTATTTATTAAAACGCCGAACTGAAATACACTTATTTTGTGTTCATACCGTGTATATTGAATAATAACTTGCTCATTATATACCAACATATGCACAAATAAGTACTGTAAATTTATATTAAATTATTCCGACATGTTTCGGTGTTAATACACCATCTTCGCAGAGTTTACAAGTCGTGTTAGCGAATGTCATGAATCATTAAATGACAAAATACGATGTAGTAATGTGTTGTTATGATAAAATCTTGGTAAATGTGGCCACATATGTAATTCCTGGTTAGGTGTGTGTGTGTGTGTGTGTGTGGTGCGGAATTACATATGTGGCCACATTTACCAAGATTTTATCATAACAACACATTACTACATTGTATTTTGTCATGTAATGATTCATGACATTAGCTAACACTACTTGTAAACTCCCTGACGATGGTGTATTAACGCTGAAACATGTTGGAGTAATTTAATATAAATTTACAATACTTATTTGTGCATATGTTGGTATATAATAAACAATTGAATACACTTATATTAGTTTGTTTAAAATATCAGTACATTATTATAGTCTCCTGCATGTTTCTGCTGTGTATGGACCATCATCAGAGGTAAACATAGTTACACTTCTATGTGCCCCCATAAAACTCAGCTCGTGCTTATATAAAAATAATATACAATTACAGTTCAAAATATATGAGGGGCGTGTTCAACTTCCATGTACAAGTTGTGGTATGAATCTAAATTTGCATTTAAGCATCCACCAAACTCTCTTCAAATAGATGGAATAAATGCTTTCCTTTGTGAATATAAAAGACATTTATTAGATATCCCGAGCCAATACTGTGGCTTATTAAATACAGCAACCAAATGAAATGTACAGTGATTCTGCAGATAATGTAAATTAAATAGGTAAAAAGTAGTAATAATTAGTCTACATAAAAGTAACGTTTGCTTATGTTGTATGTTCTGTCATTGAACGCACTGTATTGAATCAGTAGTGGCAGCTAAGCGTTTGTGCGCATAGTGTTGTAAGTCATATAATAGGATTCACCGCCGACATTTCGTATTTTTATTAATTTACTTGTGTTACTGCGTTTAGATATAGAAGAGATCTTATTCTGGGATGTTACGCATCGTATATGAGTAGTTACCGACGTTTCGGGACAACCTATCGGTTCCGTCTTCAAGGTTCTAGTATCCAAGAAGAAGATGTGACTGGTAGGTTGCCGAGAAATGTTGGTTACTGACTACCAATCTACACTGCGCAACATCCCAGAAGAGCTGAGATATCATTTACATCGCGGTGGAAGCCGTATTCATGTTGATTATTGACTATCTGTAGGGCATAGACAGAATGTGGATTGTTCGTCGTTGTATGTTTGTGATGTTCTTATTTTATTTTATTGCCGTACTTAATATATCGTGGTATGGCTCGCGATATCTAATAAATGTTTTTGACATTCTCACAAGGATGCTTTCATTCCATTGGACTGAAGAGAGTTTGATTGATGTTCGAATGCAAATTTGGTTGTACAAGTTTGTACATCCAAGTTGAACACGCCCTTTATATAATTTGAACTGTAATGGTATGTTTTTCATTAACACGAGCTACGTTGTAGGAGTGGCATATTCTTGTCTTGTAACTGTGTTTCTCCCTGATGATGGTCCATATAGGGTCAAACCATATAGGAGACAATAATCTACTGATTTTTAAACAACCTACTATTAAGTGTATATAGTTAGACGTCTTAATAATTGATTAATGAACGGAAATCACGGAACATGTCGGAATCTTGTGACGTCTCCAATAGTGAATGGAATGTAGGATCCGAAGTGTAGTTTTGGAATTAATGGGAAGACGAGATGCTGTTTCAGGTAGGGTGTGGAATTTCATCGTTCCAGTTACTTTACTCTGTTAAATAGTCGAGAAAGTGAGGGAAGAACGTTTAGTTGCAGGGACACAATCGAAACACCTGTTGGCACAAGCTGTAACCGTTTCCTCAACGCTGTTGCTATCCTTCACGTTTTCCTCTGCGCTCCTTATCTCGTTCTTATTCTTGCTATTTCTAGTTTTCTTTTTTACGTCCGCCAGTTCCTCACCTTCTCCCATGCTTTATGCATTCAATGCGCCCAAATTTTCCACATCCTGTATCACATATTGTGCGACTTGCAGGACTGACCCGGGCGCCAACAGAACCGTGCGCGGATTATGTTAATTTATTGTACATGGCGGTAGAAATGCCATTCTGTACGGATCTTAAACCGCGACAGAAGTTATATCGCACATAAGCGTGTAACAGTGCGTGAGCTGTTTGGAGAATGCATCTGTTATCGGCCGGTCCATCTTGTCGGGAGGTGCGTCTGACTGTTCCTCCATTTTGCTCTCGCACACGCGAAGAACTCGTTTCCTTAAACAAAAATGTTTAAAATATGAGCTTATTCTTAAATTATATAACAGCGGTCTTGTAGCTGCCGACTGTACAGCGTCGAATGATATGGGAAGGTGATTATTAGTAGTGAGTAGGTAAGGACTTTGCGAGATTTTGGGCTCTCCGCGCGGTGTAGTTGGAGCTTTCTCTGTTTCGACAGGAAGTAGCCGTAGCCAATTTGAAGGTACTGTTATAGCTTTGGCCTGGAGCAGGCCTGATCAACCCGTAGCTGGCGGACAATATATTGCCCGCGGAGTCATTTGAAGTGAGACAAAAATCTTTTAACTCTTTCGCTGGTAAAGCCGAGATAGAATGCCGGAGCAGTTTTGAAAACGTATGAGCTGTTTGTGCATGGAGTCATTCATTTTATAGAAATGTGCTAAGGGAGCAGTTCCTTTTAGCCATGTTTGTGAAATGCATTTTTATCAACTTTTCCTATTGTGTCGTGTATATTTTATTACATATGATGTATAAAAAAATACACAGATTAGATTACACTCATCCACCTGCTTACTCATTCATTGAATTTCATGTTGCCCGATTGCAGACCAAATTTTGCCGAAGTTGCTAGCACCACGAGTAAAAGGTTGAGCAGGCTTGGCCCTAAGAGGCAGTAAACCGTACCATGTTTCGAAGCTGTTACCTTCCAAATACGAGGCAGAGGCATTACATTGTGGGCAACGCCTTCAAGAATACGCCGACAGAAGGAACTTTTGTTATAGTGGTGCTGTGTGCTGTGATGGGACATGATGAGGTCAAGGTTTCACGCGTGTTTTGGTTTGGCGCATGGAGTTTGACCTTTTCGAAAACCTTACCCTGCAGTGAGGATGACTTTTTATCCCCTCTCACGAAGCTGCTGCAGACGGGGTTGACATGGCAACCAGCCAATGTGGCGCCTGAAACACCAAGCGGCGCCCGCCACCTTGTGGCATTTAGCTGCACTGTTTTATACAGATGTGTGATGCTCGACAGTGATATTTAGACCTGATTTCGTCAGAAAACACAGTCGAGATATGATGCCTTGTAGCTTCATAGTTCGCTGCGTCCGTGTCATGGTGTAAGAGTAATATTTCCCTTTGCTTTTCTCTTCCTGAGGATTTTTGCGCCTGTTTTAGGGCCACTGGCTGCCAATAGCTTCCATGTTCCCCGACCATACCTCTGTACATCTGTCTTCCCTTTTTTTTTTACCACATGACTTACTCTTCTTACTTACTTACTTACTCCATGGTGCAGAGTCCTTCTTGAGAAGCTAACTGGTCTGCAGCTAGTCAAGAAACTCCCCGCATTTCACAGAACCCGAAGGTTCATTACCGCACTACCCTGAATATATGTGTAGCAGGTTCCTCCGAATCGTTGGTACGTATATATCACGCTCCGCGGAGACATATTCAGGATGGTAGTTACTGCAATGAAAAAATCAACTGTCATGCGATTTCTTGGGTATGAACCGTGTTCCAGTTTTTGAGACATATGCGTGTACATGCGTGACCAGACCACGCAGATCCTGTACGAGTTACAGTATTAGTTTGTGTTTTGGTAAAACAGACCAAAGGAATGGCAGCAAGAGATCATGGCTTATTTAATCTACTATGCCAAGGGTGGTCACCAAAACAAGCTGTGTGACCCGCACTTCAGAAGGCAACTTAGGCAAGAGCCATGCAGTAATAAAATAAAACATCTGTTCCTTGTTTGATGGCTTCGTGTTTCTGATCATTCAAGTACAGTAGGTTAATTTCAAGTTGCTGTTAGTTTCTTTATGTAGAAACTCTTTTAAACCGCCGTTCACGGACAGCCTCGTGTGATGTCAAGTACATGAACATTATTTTTTACATACAGCTGGTGCGGGCCGCGTTGTGTCCACCTCTGTACTGTCCCGACCCCGACACTTGCCTAGAGGGACTGACTCAGGTAGCGAACACTCATAAATCAGGATAGTCGACTGTGCAGCACAAATACAAGCATTTCGTGACTTACGCAAGTCAACCTAATAACAGTGAAATAGAGACATTATTTTATCTAACAACTCGCATCACTTTTCATTTAGACCCCTTCGTGTTATGGCAGGCGGCGCTCGCCGGTATTGCATTTTGCCGTGAGACGGGGTGTACTTGTTTCAAGTCAAGCTGCAGTCAGTATTTAAAGAATGTGTTGGGGATGGTTTCTTTGGCTAGCAGATACGCGTTACGTAAAAAATCACGTTGATTGCCCGTCGAAGTTTTATAAGTTAAGCGAGCCGATATGAAATGACTAGTCATGAGCTGGTATGTGTCACATTTATTACAAAATGTACCTTTTGTATGAAAAGCAGTTGTCACCCCTACATATTGTGATGGTGGGTATGTGGGGGTTCAATCTGCAAGTCTCATGCAAATTCATTGATGCTAGTAAGTGATATGTCATCAATAACTCCAGATTCCGGCTAGAGCACTGCCCATCAGACGCCTCTAAACTAACTAGCACGGACGGTTGTGGTTTCGTTTTGTGTCGGAGCCATACTTCAGCCCGTCGGCGAGTCGCCAGGTAGACCCAAAGCAGACTGCATTCTTCCCCACTCCTCCTTGTCTTTACGCCTTCCCCTCTCTTTCACGGCCTCCTACACACATTCTTATGGGCTCGGCTTGTTGGATGCTTCTGACCAGTTTAATTTTGGCGTCAGTGTTAATTTCGCGAAGCCATTGTCACTGCAGGCATCGTCTTTCCACTGAAGAAATCGTTATGCAGAATTATTGTGTGTTTAAGTTTGTAATTTTTTAAAATAAAAAGTAAATATTTTTTTCAACATTTAAGCTGTGATCGATGGCTTTTCGTCGCTTTATACGTAATTTGTAATCCAGCTTACTTCTATTACCTTACGTTTTTCTTCTTTGTCGCGCATTGATTCCGAAAGTGACAGTACATAGTTGGTCATGTAACTAACTACATTAAACGGAACCCTTCTAAAAGTAAAGTATAGAACCATTGATTCTTAACCTCGGCACTAGATGGAAGTGAGTCGTCAATTTTTCAACTTCACGCTGAGGCCGATTTGTTCTCCGGGAAAGAACCCGTTACCCATTGAATAGCAGGGATGGTGAGCACCAGAGCCAGGCCGGACGTTTTGGAGCAGAGAAAGCTCTCTCACCTTTGCCGGGATTCGAACCTCGGACTCTGCAACCCGTCAGCGGAGTCCCTAATACCAAATGCATTGCCCCGGCTCCCAGAGAACAATAATGTTAAGGTGTAAATTTGGGGGAAGTTACTCACGTTACGAGTCATTGGCGGAGTTTTGTGCATACCGTTTTCGAAAGCGCAGGGAATTTTACAAGTAGCTAGGTAAGAAAACTTTTCAGGGAAACGCCTTTGGGGTGCGTGATTTGAGGTTCTGTGGTGTTGCTGAAGACTCAAGACGTTATGTCGCAGGAGAATTGAATCTTCCTTTGGGTTTCCCTTTGTTTATCATGTGCGATAAGAGTATTTGTATTGTAGTAAATTGTGCCGTAATGTTAAACAAAGACATTCTTGATAACGTAATAGCGATGTAGTAAATAGTGGTAGTAGTAGCAGGCGTAGTCGTTGTAGTAGTAAAATATTAAAATAAGACAGATGAGAAACGCTTTCGAAATTTTGATCTCGAAAACATGAAGTGACTAAATCCAGTTATTCCAGGATGTCGACCGAATCTATGTGGCATAAAATACGAATGATTGAGGAGTCCTTGCGAAGACTGTAATTAAAGGCGCTTATCAATGTTTCTTTTGTTTCTGTGACGCTACTGCTCGATGTAGGATCATGGTCTCCACTTAACGGGGCTTCACGATCACACTCACTGGACACACCACACTCGGTAGGACTCCTCTGGACGAGTGATCAGCCCGACCCAGAGACCTCTACCTGACAACACACAACATTCACAAGAGACAAACATCCATGCCCTCGGCGGGATTCGAACCCACAGTCCCTGCAAGCTAGCTGCCGCAGACCCACTTCTTAGACCGCGCGGCCACTGCGTTCGCATCTACGTATTATTAGGGTCGCTAAGAAACTAAACTCCTCACCTAAGGTGCCCAATTTTGGCGAAGAATAAGTACTTAATGAGCCACGACAAAGTCGGTGCACATTCACATGCAATATGCCAAGCACTGGGCATCGAAACGACAGAAAAATGGCGCGCGCACGCACGCGCGCACACACACATATACATACATACATACACACACCCAACCCAATATATGAACGTACAGATATGTAAGAGTATTACGGAATTAAGAGATACACACACACACACACGTTAAGGCAAACGGACCGGATGTAATTATTAATTAAAACAAGAGAAAACATTCATACTGACATGTGGAAATACCAGCTGACAAAAATGTTACTTAAAAAGAAACAGAAAGAAATTAAAATACAAGAGTTTATGTATGGAGATACAACAGATGTGGAACATGAAATGTGTGATTGTGCGGGTAATAACTGGAGCCACCGGAATAATAACAAAAGGTTTAAAGAAAAATGTGGAAATCATATCCGGAAGACATTCAGTAGATTCACTTCAAAGGATAGCTATACTTGGAACACATCACACGTAATATGGAAAGCGCTGCAGTACGAAAATTGAAGCCTAATAGGTAAGTATCGCCGTTGGTTGACGAAGGAGAAAAGGTCTGTGACACGAGACATAATAATGATGATGATGATGATGATGATGTCGGTGGTGGTGGTGATGTCTCTGCACGAATTGCAGGCATACGGGAAAGGAAGGATATAATTCCACTCATTCACAACCTCGGCGCTAGGTACAGAATGGTCAGAGTCACGACCATGTCGATTTACTCCCGGAGAAAGCGTCCCCATTTGCCCGTCGCTATTTGTGTGGATCCCAGGCTCGTTTGAACGCTTTGGAGAAGAACATCTCTTGCCTCTGCCAGGAATCGAACTTAGATTTTTCGGTTGTCCAGACTGTAGCAAATTATTAACTCATCTTCGTTATATACAACAGCTTTGTAGTGGTGGTGATGATACACACCGAATATTCGCTAGTGCGGTGTTGGGTAAAATGCGCTTCTACTAGCTTTGCAGTGCGGCCATTTTACGTATGCAATGCGACCCTCTGCCTTCGTAGTGCGAGCCGCGATCTAACTGTAGCAATACGGAGCAAGAATGTATGAAATTTCACGAATTATTACTTTATCCACAGTCTAACAGAAGCCTAAAAAGTTTATTTCGTGATACTACGCTTCTTGACTTTATAAACTGTATTTTCCTCGTGATATGGCCCCATTGCTCTGTAATCATACACGACAAAAGACGAGCCATTGTGGAAGCACTTGTATTTGTGAACATTGCCTTTCAAAGACGAGTAGGCCTATTCCGAAGAACCGCACAGAACCCGACTCGACGATGAAAGATCAGAGACCTGTCGTCGTGTTGCAACTTCTCAAATATCTCCAGATATTAATGTTTATTGACTAATACGCAATGTCGGTTCTCTCATTATTTATTGGGAACTCATTCTTTTAATCAGGATTTACTCTAAAAACACACTATTGACGACAAGGTATTAACTGTTAATGACGCATAAGTAAAGAAATACGTTTTATTTGTAGCATGGCCTGCAAACATTTATTCTCGTGATTTGACCCTCATTCGTAAAAGGTTGCTCACCACTGTCCAAGGATGTGATCTGAGTCACATCCGAGGTCGACTGTTTTCTATTACTGTCGACATTATGTTTCAGTGGAGCAGCGCATGCATATGATCGGCCCGTTATGTGATGGGCATGTGGCTGTGATGATGATGATGATGATGATGATGATGTGATGATTAGTATTAATGATACTAATAACGAGCTGGGCTGTGTCAGTCGATATGGTACTTGGACGTTGGGAAGGACGACAGAGGAATCGGTGTTCGAGTTCCTGCAAGACAGAAATGCTTCACAAACTCCAGACTTTCTCTTGGTCCCACCCAACTTCGTATCCAGCATATACCTACGGTTTTCTTCCTGGGTTAAAGCGGCCGAGGCGTGAATGTGATCACACCCCTAGCTAGTAAGGAAACAGTAAGTGGAGCTCCACCTCCATTCCCCAATACAACTACTAGGCGTTTTCCGTGCATAATTAAGCACTCACAGCTATAACAATAATAATAATAATAATAATGAATATTATTACTGCTACTATTACTACTACTACTACTACTACTACTACTACTAGTACGTAGTAGTAGTAGTAGTAGTAGTAGTACAATACGATAACAACCACGATAGAACATTGCCGATTGCTCTTTGTGTAAAAATGTGCATATGAAATAAAATATTTCCTAATGAAATATAAGGCTTTTATAGCGGTTAGAACTGCGTTATCACGCCATATTATCTGACCGACTAAACTACACGATAT
>Ga0123355_10005364_pt1 | contig 18740 bp, 10 predicted proteins | sample TergutEmb28metaG_3_FD_89872 | JGI IMG/M metagenome (GOLD analysis project Ga0123355, IMG submission 89872) | Embiratermes neotenicus P1 segment gut microbial communities from Petit-Saut dam, French Guiana - Emb289 P1 | ecosystem: Host-associated > Arthropoda: Insects > Digestive system > Gut ... | reverse complement strand
CTCCAGGTTCAGAAAACAGAGATTAACGGCCGTGGGGACTCGTTGCGCTAACCACGTGACACCCCTCTATCCGCAAGAGTTGGCACTAACTTCGCCTACCGGCGGCGGCCGCTCTGTCGGTATAGTTCGCTCGCGGACTAAAGCCACGGAGTTTAGTTTTTAGTTTAGCCAGTGGCTTTTAAAGCTGTCACGAAGGTAATTAGTTGTCGCGTATAATACCAGTTATTTCACCATATGACAGATAAGTGCCGAGCATCGCAATATTGGCTGTTGCTTGGTATCAGATACCACAGTGCTGTTTAGAAGTCTATATGCGTAGTGTAAGTTGAGTGTTCAGTACGGATGAACCGAACCTGTACCTGTACGGATGCGGTCTTGCTAACCTTGATCTCGATTTCCATATATGAGTTGTTCTGCGATCTGTACATAGTCTCTGGTAGCCTATAAACGTGAAATCTTGACCGTGGCTGTTCGTTCTCTCTCTGAGGTGCGTAGTTTCTGTCTGGTCAGTGTGTGTTGTGACGTAGTGGAGTAATATTGCAAGCATTAAGGCGTCGGAGGCAAGGATGAAAAGCCATACACGTATTTCAAGCCTGTACTTCGGTGTTTAAGCCTAATCCGTCTGTAATGGATGACCAGCTCCATGAACTTCAAGGAATACTAACAAGTGCACTATATTGCGGTACAAAGTTTTTACAATTAAAGCACTAGAACTCCGTTATGTTTCGGCCCTTTCTGTTGGGTCATCCTCAGGGAGTGTACATTAACATTTGTATAAACGTAAGTTTTAAATAGATGAAATAGGTTGTAATTGTATTAAAACCATTTGTTTTCTTGATGTTTGTACATCATTGTAATCATTCGCATGTTTGGAGCGGCTGTGTACTTTTCGATTGTAGGTACGTTCTCATTATGACATTGACATCGGAACGTACAAAGCTGCTCCAAACATGTGAATGATTATAATACTGTACCAACATCAAAACAAGAAACGGTTTTAATACATTCTTAACCCATTTCATCTATTTAAAAACCTACATTTTATACAAATATTGATGTCCAGTCCTTGAGGATAACCCACAACAACGGGTCGAAACATGTCGGAGCTCTTTTGTTATAATTGTAAAAGCTTCATGTTGTTATATAGTGCATTTGTTGGTGTGTTCTCGAATTATAACAATTAATACACGGTATGAATACAATTAAATTTGATTAGGTCCATGTTTAAGCATAATCCTCTTGTAATAGATTGGTGTGCTCCATCGCGGTTGGAAATGTGTTTTTGATGTATAAAGGACCCGTTATAATTCTTTAATTCCTCTTCAATCAGCTTCTGATTTTACCTTCTATCTAACGACGGGTTCCAGGATGATCCTACAGGAACTGAGGAAAGAAATGTTTGGGTCATGCTGTGATTGTGCTGGGATGAACTTTACAAATACATGGACCTTTGACTTTGAGAAAGGACTGTAGATAAATCGATACATGAGCTGGGCATTTAAAGATTTTCTGGTATGTATGTGTAGGCTGAGTTACCATCTTGTATGTATGACGTTTAGGATAACCGTGACGACATTCCGTGTCAGCAAAGAGAAGAGTTGCTTGCAATTTTTTGGTGTGTCAATTCGAAGTGTAACAGAACACTTGGCGGTGTACCTAGGTGCAGGTAGGGGAGTATGCCGAATATGGTGGGTCTTGGTGCGGGGATGATGACTGGGTTGCAATATCAGGCTCAGGGCAATGTTCATTGGCTGCTCGTATGCGTAGTCGTGAACCTTCGAATTTTTAGTACACGTAGGATGAATAGCCGAATGACCATTAGTTTCCGAAAGAAACCCCCCCCCCCGCTCTATCATAAAAGTTTACGGATTGCAGGATGTGGAACACTTCAGAAGAACTGTGAAGCAAGCGTTAGCATTTGTTTCGGATGCTATGCGTTACCTTTGGAAAAGTAATTTTAAAACGGTGACCAGCATTCTTGCAAATTTTAAGTATTATTAAGACTCATTACTGTAAAAAAATACTGATTGTTAGTCTTTTATTTTAACATGAGCAGTTTTGAGTTTATTGTGCAAATTTTGAATACAAAAACACAGTCTTTTAATTGCCAGACTGAACGTGTGTCAAGGACCGTCGCCCCTTTTTATAGAACAGTTTTTTGTGGCACTGTCGATTTGTTAATGTCTTCTGTTTCTGCGTCGTAACTGAGAGCAGCAAGGACGTGGAGCCTGACACCAGGTGCTGCTCACACACGGGCACGGCATTTGTTACGAAAATTCAGAGAGCGTGGGCACAGTCGCTCTATTTCAGGGTGTCTCTGGAAGGTGTCAAGGAGGCAAGATAAGGCTTACCAGTAGGTGGTTTAGGAATTCGTTTCAGCCATAGAGATAAGCTGTGCGGTCTTGACTTTTCAGACGTTCTAGAAGAGAGAAGTTACATGTTCGGGAATGTTAGATATTGTAGACCCCACGCGAAGCCCAGATTTTAAGTAAAAATTCAAAAAGTTTTCTCGGGATAGCCAGTGATTCAGATTTTAAATGATATTGTATTGTTGCATAATCGGTGTTTAGGCGCGTTCACACCAGCGAAAATCGACTGTTAGCTTCGTCGTATGTGTCCGTCTGTCCGTCCGCATGGAACACTCGGGATCCCACTGGGCGGATTTTCCATTTAGCTTGATATTTGAGTATATTTCGAAAAATTTGTCAAGAAAATTAAAGTTTCATTGAATATCTGATAGGAATAACGGGTACTTTGCATGACGACTCGTGCACATTTATGACATTGTCTCGCCGAATTCTTCTTAGAATGAGGAATTTCTCAGAAAAAAAGGTTGAAGAGAAAATCGACACACACATTTTTATATTTTAATTTATTTTATCTCGAAAATCTTGCCATTTATGAGATAATTGAAAAAAATATGGTGGGACCGGACATACCACAGATAATACGGTGCATGCATCGCACTGCATGCTGGACACCTGAGGCTACAAACACACACTCGGAATATGTAATACTTATTGCTTTTTCTCTGCAGCAGGGTTGCACGAACGCTTCTCAGTGTGACGTTAATACGTTCATTGTTTTAAAGATTTATTGCAAAGAAACTATGTACAGCTTGTAGAAGGACAAGTTACAGAACTGTTCCCTTAATCAATTTGAATAAATATTTACACAGTGACACGAGTGAAACAGAGTGAATATAAATATAAGTGTAAGTAACATCAGTGACAATTTTTTTTAAAGCGAACTAATACGTCCATTGCCTCTTCTTATTAACATGTACGTAGTTCTTTTTCCTAATTCTTGCGAATAATTCATTTCAGTATACGCATTTCCTGTGGCAGGGATGGCCGTGCTAGTAATGTCTGTATGGCGTTGGTGTGCCGTTATCGACGTTGCGGTGTTGCTGCACCCTCGTGACATGTACAGACTGTAATGCGTAGTCCTCATTGTGTTTCTGCCTTCTGTTCGTACCAGTCAGGGAGGACAAGACTGCAGAACAGTAGTCCAGTAACACGTCGACCATTCCGTGATCCCTGTGCCTTACCTCGTACGGTAATCCTTATAACCTGAAAATTTGAGCGGCATGTTAAATAACTTGTTTGTTCATGTAGGTGTGAAGCATCCTGGATGTCATGTTCGCTAATAACGGGTGTACTTTCTGGCCAGGAACTACATCAGGGTAAATGTTAATGTTCCAATTGGTGTACAGTAGGTGTCGGGTCATGTCTGTGGACCAGACGAGTTCCAGATAACATCAGAATCCCTTTACGGATTGGACGCTTTGTGCAGTGAGCCTTCTTTTGTGTTTACTTCTGTATAATAACACTGCACGCTATCTCTGTCTTAGTATTTGAACACACATTAACCACGTGGCCGTTTGTATTGAACGGACTGTAGAATTGTGAATTTGGAGATGTAAAGCTGCAAGCAAAACTCTGCGACATATCGTATGTACGTCAACGGAATGAAACTGGGAAACTGATAACTGATTGAGTCGTAAGTCAAATGGATGAAGTTCTCCAAACCCGTCACCTGGACTACTATCCGCGGGTATCGTCGGTGCATTGTGGCGTGTACTTTCTTGAAAGAACAGGCCAAATCGTGAATAAAAAAGAAAGTATAGTGAGGATCAAAATTCCTTCTGTTATGTGGTTTCGGAATTCATTGAGGGAAAAAAATTAAACAGAGGCACGCATGCGCAGTAGTAGGAGGCAAGATGGAGACCAACCTCCCTTGCCTGTCGAACTACACGGCGTGACATTCCAGTAGGCAAGTACGTTACAGATACGGATTTAAAACTTTTACCGCATTTCACTTGTTTATGTACATGTCCTAACGGTCGTGGTTTGTTTTGTAAGGTTTTGGGGGTGTTATTAGGAAGGTAACCGTCATATATTGTGTAAAGTACTGAACGCTAGTCACTGCGTGCAACTCAGAAGTGAGTTCATTCTTGTTTATCATTCAGTACCTAGTTTCAGCAACTGGATTCCGTTTTCGTCTCTAAAAGCAACCGTTTTTCGAAACATAGGCAGTATGTATAATAATATAAATGCCGATATGGGCCCAGATTTTCACCCATTAAATTTGCACCTACGTATGTAGACCGCATATATCTCGGATGACATAACCGCTAGTTGTTAAAATTATGAACGTTTTTTTTTCCCCCTCTTTCCTTCAGTCAGTCTAGGTGAATAGCGGGGTAGTTTTGCACCGAACTTTTACTTCCGCTTCCATCCCGGTTTGCGGTCTGTAAACGTTAACCATTGTATTAGACGCCAAAAAATTTCCATACGTGGTACAACGTCGTAAAAGTTATCCGTCTTAGGACACTTGAACCGTGGCAGGCCGTAATGTGCTAGCGTTTTCTTCGTCGGTCTCAAACCGCATGAAACCTCAGGTGTGTCCTAGTGGCTGAACACGATACCTGCTCGTGAATGGCGTTGAGATGAAAATGACGTTGCTTGCTCCTCAAGGTTGTGCAGAGATGTGTTCCTTCTGGATGGTTAACTTTATGCGCTATTGGGAGGGGAATGAGGAGCGGACGACTTGTTCGCAAGTTCCAAGGCCCTTAGCCCGCAGCTAACTTTCATCATCGTACACTCGTACATAATCGTCAGTAAGGTGTGTTCTGTGGGTTTGGTGTCTTGACGGGTGATGGGATGTGGCCAGAGATTACTTGCCCTCTTAGCTGTATTGTGTTTACTGTGCCCGTTGATTCGTTTGCGTTTTTCGTCGGAGGTGAGACAATGTTCAGACTGGAGTGTACCGGTGAAAATTGCCCCCCCCCCCCAAATTGTACCTGAAATTCATATGGACTGCCATGGTATGTGTTTAATTTAAACTGCTTGTGCGTACACTGACACTTTCCTGCCGTTCAGACCGGCCCCGAGGCCCACGCAGCTTCTGTACAGTGGATGTATAGTCTTTCTCGGGGGGTAAAGCGTCCGGAGCGTGATGCGGACCATTCTCCTGCTCCTAGTGTCGGGTTGCCTCTGTGTCAGCGCTGCCATGCCTTGGGGTAGACGTATCTTTACAGATACGCTACATTTTGTCCAACCGTTGTGATGGTTAATTAGTTTTGGGAACAGCTTCTCTTTGTGGCGTAAAAGGCGCACGCGCGCGCATGGACGCATTTCACACAGACTGTGTATGTATATATTGATGGTGGGGGGGGAGGCTGTATCACTTCTCCAGACCACGGCTTTCACCCGTCTTTGTGGGATTTTGTCGTGTACAGCTTTAACGCGCTTACATTTTAACGCCCACTCTGCACAGGTGCGTTTTGGGGCTTATCCGAGTATTCGCCTGAGGTACAACGTATCGAGCGAGATGGGAAGCGTGCGTATGACTAAACATTGCGGCCCGTTCGGATTTTTACATCTCCATTTGTCTACTTGGATTTTACTGTCCTGATTTTGACAGTTGTGCGACCTGTTTTGAAAATAAATCATGTTACAGCTGTGCACACATTTGGCTATATCTGCATATGCACCAACGTCACAGAATGGAAACGTTTGTTTTACTGTATAAGTACAGTTCCGCAAAGAGGAACGTGATGACAGTGACGACGTGTCTTAATTACTTGACATGAAAATCACATCTGTGTGGCGCCATGTTTTGTTAAATCGTTAGCTATTTCTTTGGCCTCTCTAGCTTTGCCTTATTCCTTGGGACCTCTTTCAACGGCCCTTTGGGGAGAGGGGAGGAAAAAGACAACGTGTTTTGATTTTACCTGCTACTTATATGTGACGCTTTTTTTTCAGCACAGAATTAGTTCAAAGTCCTCATTATATAAGTGCCCACAAAAATCCGTCCAGTACCGACCCTCTCAACCCATTGCTCGCGGGCATCACGTTTCTCGCGGCACAGTGTTCTGTGGCCCGAGGTGGCAATTGTAACGAGAAAATATCTTTTAACTTTTCCTGGCAACGCCGAGACAGATCACCGATACAGTTTCATCCGCGAGCTAGCAAACTTAAATACAGGCAAACCTGTACATTCCACTATACTTACATTCACGCCTTCTTAGCCTTGTGTATCGAATTGCATGCTGCCCGCGTGCCGACCAAATGTTGCCGACGATGCTCGCATCCCGTACGAGGTTGATCGGGCATGACGATGCTGCTGCCACTTTCTGCAGTAGTTTTGCTACCGTACTTGGCAAGAGTGGTAGGTTTGCGTTGCACACACATACCCGATGCTGTGCCCAGTCCTTTATTTGGGATAGTTAACGATATTTAGAAAATAACAGTGACTTACCGTGGCTAATGTAGCTATGCCACATACTGGATGTCCTCTCGGTGTAAGCTACAACGCGTCTCCTGTTCCGCTTATTCCTATCCTTGTTTCAGATGATACGTACAGAGGTGTATTTGCCGCTCCGCGTTTGGTTTTGTTTGCGGCTAATAATTCACTACCTGCAGGAAAGTCCTTCCTGAGAATTTATGGGGAGTCAATAAATTTCCCGCATTTTATGGAACCCGGTGGTTCATTACCGCATTCACAGTCGCCCGCCAGCTGTACCTCTGCTGATCCAGTTCACTCCAGTTCATGCCTTCCCATCCAACTTCTTGAATATCCATATTATTGTTTTCCTCTCTTCGCCTACATCTTCCAAGTGGCCTCTTGCCTTGGGGTCTCCGCACAAAAACTCTGTATGCACCTCTCATTCTCCCATACGTGCCGCATGTACCGCCCATCTCATTCTTCTAGGTATGACCCGAGTAATATTTGGTGTGGAGTACAGATAAGGAAGCTCATCGGTGTGTAGTCTTCTGCATTCCCCAGTCACCTCGTCCCTCTTAGGTCCAAATATCTTCCTACGCACCCCATTCTGGAACACCATCAGCCTGTGTTTCTCCTTCGGTGTAAGTGACCAGGCTTCACATCCACAAATAATTCACTGTAATAGTGAAACACTTTAAGAAGGCGTAAAGTAAGTCGCCTTTATACACATGTTAAGTAGCAGTCCTCGTCTTGTTTTAAACCAGACCTTTGAGTTGTATTTTTGCACATTGTTACGAGTGCTGCAGAATTTGACGTTCCTTTGCTGTCTGCGTGCATCACATCATGTCGGCAATTCATCTTCTTGACATCCGTATAGGACAATTGCAAACATCGGTGGGCGGCGTTAGGCTACGAATTGTGCTGTAATATGCGGTGTGTTGTGTGACATTTGAACCTGACTTCTTATTAACTCCTACTGTTTAGCCTTGTGCCTTCGAACGTTGTTCAGACTTTTTTTTGCTCACGATTTCCGAACAACATGCTTTCTGCATTGATGATTGCTTTAAGTACATTCGCTTCCAATAGCCATGATTCGGATAGTATGAGAAGGAGAGTGAAGCAGTGAGGAAGTCAGATTTCGCCTCCGTGTGTAGTTAGAATCTGAAACGGACTGCTCTTAGTTTGACGAACGTGCAGACAGCCGTACACTGTATTTGAGCCCTGGTATTTTTACATTAACTTGTGAATTGAATGCATGTCAAGCTATGTGACACACAGTTAAGACCAGCTGCTTGAATAAATGTTACACACGTATCGACGTTCAGTTCTTCTTGCTTTTAGATCTTGAGTAAACGAGTTTCGAATCTTTATTTATCGCTTTTGCAAATTCTCTGTAGTTGCTTCATCTTTACTTTCTTCATCTATATTAGGAGGGTGTCCGAGCCAGAAATTTTCATCTTGTCTTAGGAGACTTAAAGTGCATGCCACCAAGAATTAGAAAAAGTGTTGCCTTCATTGACTGATCGGTAGTATGTGATTTGTTCGCTTTATGATGCAAATTAACCCGACTAGATAAAATCCCTTTGAACAAAAATAGCTTAAATCTATACAACGCCTACCAATTACACATTCCTGGCAGACTCTTAGTAGCATTTATACGTAGATACTGTATCTGTGTTGTGCGTACGATTTTAGGTGCATAGGTCAGCGATATAACGGCTATCGATTGTGTAGTCATTAACAGGGACAGAAGTGAATCGAATTCTACAGGGCCATATGTGTCTGTTCAAATTCACTACCGTCGTCACGCATTGCAGTGGTAATTTGTCTGATATACCAATAAAACAGTTCTGTGTGAATTAATGACCCCTTGCACGTACATATTCGCTAATATACAATTTCACTGTCACTCGAATATAAATGGACGGTGTTACTCGCCAGCCAGAAATATTTCTCTTTCATTACCGGTACAGGAGAGTGCTGTTGTGTCGGGTCTGAATGTCCAGTGGAATATGAACCGAGTTGAAATTGGGGTTTTGACTTTTCTTGATGTATGTTGAATTTGTGCTGTTGGCGGGGTTGGAGGGTGTGTTGTGTGGTGGTCATCCTTGTATGATCTAATGCCTCTTAGAAAGCCAACCTATTACACGCGTTTAACTAATGTTTTCTAACGTGATTTCACTGCTTGTCTTATAAATGTTTACATGATGCCTGTACGTAGAAAGTTAGAGCAGTTCCGCACTGTATCCATAGTGTCTGGCTCACCAGGCTCGGTCAGAACGTAGTCGATAGTCCATGTCAGATGGAAGACACCTAGTTTCCTCCTGCTGCCTGTGGTACTAACGGTATGTGATGGATGCTTTCCGACGGCCGGTAGGTGTTTACCTATCTGGACTTCTTGCCGCCAGCCGCCACACGAAACAATCGACCGTCGCTGGCACTCCACGTTGTGTATTGCACATCATCGTACCGAAGCGCGGCAGGTTGCGTTCTTGTGTAATAAAGCAATCGAGCTTTCAGTTTCAGCAAAATGGTGGACCATTGATGTTCAAGTTCATCCAACGAGATGCTCGGAATCAGGCCGTGGACGAAACACGTATCACGTTCGTCACCTTACATGAACACTCCCTTGGAACGGGAACTAGCAGTGCCTTGACTGTTTTTCGTTGATAGAACAAATCGTACAAAATACTGCAACTAGTGGTGTGTTTGTGTGTGTGTGTGTGCAAATTGTTCACCTCATTGTTACCGAGTTGTAGGATCGGCCACACATTTCTTATTCGTACTGTATAGAATGTTCACGTACCGCATTTCCCGCTTTATAAGACGCATTTTTCCTGGAGAATGTCCCCCAAAAATGTGTTTTGAGTATACTCTGCGCCTTAATCATTTGCAGCATCTGACTAGGTGGTAAGTAGGTATACCCTTAGTCATTGACACATTGTGTGCATGTGTTGTTGATAGCAGGACCCAAATTACCATTTCATGACAGATTGCCTTCCCTCATATAAAATTCAGGACATATTATACGAATCATGCCGATCCCAGCGGACGCGCGTTCTAAGGCGTGGGTCTGCGGCCTCCCGGCTGTATGGATGTCTCTTATGAGTGTTGTGTGTTGTCAGGTAAGGGTCGGTCTCTGCGTCGGACTAATCACACGTCTAGAGGAGTCCGTCCGATTTTGATCGTGAAGCTTCGACAATGAGAAAGCCCTGGCCCACTAGGGGCTATTGCACCGTGAGATGAAAAAAAAAATTATATTATTCAAACTTACATGCAAGGAAACTACAAATAATCGAGCAGAATGTTTTCATCTCGCTCTTCCTCTTCTAACCCATCGGTCACGCTTATTGCAAGCAGTTACACTGTACTTTCGGAATGTCGGACATATCCCTTCTCAGTCCTAGTCGTGTCGGAAGATCTTGTTGCATTAGCATGTTGTACGGCAGTATACGTGTTGAAATTCCAGCTGCATGTATACGAACACAATTCGGAATATTTAATTAAACCTTGCCATGTACAAATAACAAATAACAATGTGAACGGCCTGGGCATCCATCTTGTTTACAGTCGTGCATTAAATGTCACCTACCTGAAGCAAGGTGCTCGCCAAAATATTCGATATGCGTGCTGGTTGCGTGTTATGCAGTAGCGATAACTTACGGGCGAACTAAGTTGGTGAAATTGATTCATTCTACGCTGTTTATCTGTGCAGTGTCTGAATCGGTATGTCAGTCAGTTGCGTGGAATTCGGCTCCCGTAATTTGGTCAGGCTTGCCACTTTCCAGCACTTCAGACATGTCAGAACTGTTCACTCGCGTAGTGTGTTACCTCCGGCAAACAGATCTACGCGTGTTTAAATGGAAGGTGTAATAGTATTGTGGTCCATAGCGGCTGTGTTGTTAAGGTGCCGAAGTTTGGCATTAGTCCTGCAGATAATGAACGGAATACTAACCGTCTGTGTCGTCATTCATCTGCTGATCACTCTAGACTAGTAATCAGATAACTGAACCCTAGACAGTTCAAAGTCATGAATGCTTGGCTAGCGATGATTTTGTGAGCAGTAGAACCAGGAAGATGACATAAAAGGTTAAAATCTGTTTTGTGTCTCTACCCTTCCTCCATCTTTTGCAGATTTTTTCTTCTGTTTTTTTTATCTAACTTGCATGACGTTGTTGAAGACGAGCACTAAACAGATTTCTTCACGACGGCACACATTGTCACGTGGCACATTGAGGCGTTTGTATTGCGCTGTAACAGCCAGGACACGATATCCTGACTCAGTTGTTTTGTCTGTCAGGGCCTGAAGTGGATAAAGGACTGAAGTTTTATAATCGTGGCCTCTGCCATTGCCGGCTTCTAAATCTGCGTCTTATATAACGTGCATAATCTTAGATTTGTCGTTTGTTTTCTTCAGAAGATTATTTAGGTTATTTCAGTTGCCTTTGCTTGTAATTACGGTTTTCCTTTTGAAGTGAAACCCGTTGAGAAGCTGTGACCAGTTCTGTGCAGCCGTGTCGGTATATTGTTCATTCAACTAGAGAGATCCTTATAGACAGTAGCCACTGAATTAGAAGTGATCAAGTGAGTATTATGGATTAGTGGATTCCTTCGGTAGCACGAGAAGGTTTAGGAACGGTTAGCTTGGTAACCGGCTGTAGTGGCCTGTGAAAGTCTTTCGTGTGTGCCTAAAGAGTGAATCGTATGATAACTAGACGTATTGACTGGCAGAGCGATGTGTTGGCAGGTAACAACATGTCTGTCGTCTAAAGCAGGGCTGGCCAACTTCAGCCCACAGCGCTGTCACATAATTCGTTAAGGACTCGCCTGAGGGCCGACCTTACGCCGTTGTTTACAAATAATAAGTTAAGCTAAAAGTTGTTCATTTAATTCTAGTACTGAAACTGTTCAGGTGACCGACGGCCCGGCTTAAAGTATCAATTCGCATTATAGTGTGGCGTGGTTTCTCTCGGCGTTCTTGGCCACGACTGCGGTTGTGAGTGAGGTGTAACGTAAAACTTGCATCCTAACAGCAGGAAGTAAACTTCTGAGCGTTAACTACCAGCTTGCTGTGAGAGGCCCTGGGGCTGCTGTCCAAACTTCCGTCGCATTGGTGGTACTTAACTGACAGACACTTAATTAAAGACTTCGAATACACAAGAACGATTTGCATCACTATGCAGTCGTTCTGTTTTTCTCCCCACTTACAGCTTAGTTGTGTTGTTCTGAATTTCATAGTACAGTATTTACATTTCAAGCTGTAATTTTGCTTGTGTTCTCTGTGGTGATTCTGACAACGATTGAAGACGTTTGAGACGGATGTTCAAGGGAGTATTTCGACCTCGGACGGATGGTGAAGTGTGGAATAGAGAAAATTACATAAGGAGTTCCGTAATTCGTGGACTCTCGCTCAGTGCTGTGATGGTCAAATCGATAATTCTGGATAACATCAGACAAATGGGAAGTAGAAATGTCGCAAGGTATTGTTGCGAAAAGAACGCTGAGAGAAACCACGCCACACCATACCGCGAATTGATACTTGAACCCGGGCCGTCGGTCACCTGAACAGTTTCAGTACTAGAATTAAATGAACAACTTTTGGAAAACCATGACTTTTATGGAGGATGGTTATTTAATAATTATTAATTATTGAACTACACCACGAATGTATTTAAGGACTGTCTCAGTAACTCAGAAGGTGAGCTTACACCGCCATAGTGCTGTGATTAGTGAACATATCAATTAGACTGGAAAGAGCGGACGTTGCGTAATTCGAGGTAGTGGTTCGGCATTTGCCTGTGAAGGACAGGAAAATCACTAAAACCGCAATCTGGACAGGTGATCTGCAGACCAAGATTGGATCTTAGTACCGCCCATTCACGACTCAAGAGTGCTAGCCGTTGGACCCCGGCTTTGGGGTTGTTCGATGGATAGTAAGTAAATGTATTCAGAGGACGAACTGCGTATTATGATCGATTGCATTGTACGCGGGACTTGTACTTCATTTGAAACATGCAAATGCACTTAACTACAGTGAAACTCAAGTTACCAAGTACCTGAAACTATGAAAAGAAGCAGTTCTTAAAGTATTCACATGTTGACATTTCAGTAGCAATGTTCGGAAGGCATTGAGTGTGCACCCGACTGTAATAAGAACAGCGATCCGTTTGTGGAAGAGTCGTGTCATGCTTCTACAAACCCCTAAATTCAAGGTTTGAACACTGGAATTGTAACAGTGGTAGCATGATCCTTGTACTCTGCAGTACATGAATAATTTAAATGGCGTGAATGTATGTGTACAGTGTAGCATTATATACACGCACGTACGGCGACCGACTTCGCGCATGAATAAGAGGACACGGCCGAGTGGTACAGGCTGTTGTTTAGGTGTGACCAGACTACCGTTGCTTAGTCTTGTGTTCGTATTATGACTTGGGTCTCCGTAAATCAGGACAGTTCCACTTGCCAGAGCCCTAACAACGCAATCAGCTAAGAGTCCGTACTCAGAGAGGGTCTCCAAGGCGCACTGCCACTGGACAGCAGTCTGTACTCTTACTGCCACGAATAATCAGGAAGTTCTTTTTTATTATCTCGAGTCCGGCTGGGACGCTTTATAAACGCAGTGTGTACAGCGAAGAACCGTGTATAGGGACGTTTCGGCCCTTCTCTTCCGCAGCTTTACCCTCAAACCGTTTTATGGTATTACTGAAAGTAGGAAAATAAACTGCCATTTGGTGTTCAATTGTTTTGGTCGGTTTATGCTCCGTACCTCATATGACGGAACGTATTTTTCTTCATTTTGTTGAATGCTGTCAGCACATGGAATTTTGTACTTATCAAGTTCAGCAGCTGCATAATGTAATGACAAAAATATACCTTCGGGCTTTCTTTCTTTCTTTGAAGACAGTGAAGCGCGAGGCAAGACACGTAGACGGTAAAGCAGTTCTAAGGTGGATGTGGCATGTAGCATCTGAAAGGTACCGCATTGTTCACAAACGTTTGGTGGGAATATGTGGTTGTGTGCTGTGGATGGTAGGTTAATGGAAGGTATTAGTTCGTGTTGACTGGATTTTGTAGGACAATGGTGTCCACTAACGAGCTGCATGGAAACACCTTGCCAGAAAGAATTGTGGGAAGTAGTGGTTTGTTGCTTTCGTTTGGCCTAGCCGAGGAATGCAGCTGTGGTGTGCAAGTTGACCGGCCGGCATTATGGCCCCTTGCTTGCACGTCTGACCTTTTACGGGAGTTGCCGATTTTCTTACTGAGACTGGTTATATGGACACACTTGCCTGTGGCGTCTGGTATTGCACCTTCGAAGACCATTATCGTATATCTTTATTTATTTTTATTTAGTGCTCGGTATGAGTTCTTTTGGGAAGGTCTACAGTGCCGTGGACAATTTCGAATTATTTATTGACATGCCTCGTTAGTGCAGGGAACTTGTATCTGGTAAACTAGGCCGCAGTGAGTGTAATGTGACAAGGTTCGATAGCTGTAGTCGAGAAATTTCTCTTGCAGGACTTTTGGCGATGTAACGCAAATGTGTCAGAGACCACCTGTGCTTCTTCAGCCATTTTGCCTAATTTGTCCTCCGCAGCTGTGGATAGGAAAGTTGCGCAGTTATCGCCGTCGGTTGACAGACTGTTCCGTGGACCCCAGAACACACTGACTTGTGACGTTATTTCGTTTTTGCACTTGTTTTCATACCTGTCGTATAGTTTGTTTTCAGACGTCAACAGATTGCGATTTCACAAGTCCGTACATGGCCGTGGCATGACCCATGCGATATGTCATCGGCCTGTAATCACGGAGGCCCGGTTTCGATCTGTGGCCAACACGTGGTTTTTTTTAGTGCACAAAATGACACTTGAACAGATTTTTGTTCGAGCGCTTCGCCTTTCCCTGTCGGTGATAAGTGCTCCTACACATCAGTTATCCATCGTCGATGGTGTCTAATCTTAGCGATTGGCAGCTTCATTAAATGAAAGACACACGTACACAAATTCATATAGCGAACTCATTTATTTCCCTGTAGAAAATACGCATAGCCGCCAGATGAACGAGTGTTTACATAACTTTCTCACATCCTCATAGTATCTCGAGTCTCAGGCTTCATTATTTTCATTGCCTGATAATTTGATTGTGGTGACATCGGAGGTAAAGATGACAGTAGTTGACTCATTTGCCTTTCGGTGCATTAAGCTTCAAATGAAATTATTAATTAAGAGTTTGTGTTTGTTACGGTAATGCATTTATAAGACCAGTGGATTGCTGACAGTCCTAGAAGATAGCGGTTGTTGGGATTCATTGTGCGTGACGCAATTAGAGGAACATGTCGAGACTCCGGAGGAGTCGCAACAGACTTCAGCATGGTTCATATAACTGGATCTTGAAGTCCTTGTTACAGTACTGGCATTGATTTGCACTTGCCAGTCCACTGGAGCGTGGCTTTGCTAGTCCCTTACTTGCGCTACACAGTATATTCTGCGCTTGTGCGACTTCCAGGTTATAATAATATTTATTTACTGCAATTGGGTTGTCACCCGGTGGCAGTGAAGATACTGATCGCATTTTCTGTCCGACGTAGGAATTACCGTACGACTACAGGTTTCTACACCTGTTATCCCAGTATATTACCGCTCCGTCTTTCATGGATTTCTTGTAAGGCACTTGTTTCGTGGATGGAGTGAGACATCCCAACTCGTGTCACATGCGAAACCAGCAGTTGCATTTGTTTCCAGGGCACGGTATTTGTTACAAATCCCAGTCATTTCTTGTCGCATTGTTTGTTGAAGTAGCTGCTCGTTAGGTATAATGTACGACAGATATGCTTATATCCGATTTCTGAAACAATTTTAAATCGTACTCATTATGGAGTGTGACCCGTTAAGATTACAGTCCACCATGTGTTATGGAGCCTGAGGTGACGTATGTTCACAAATTTCGGAACGAGACTGTTTTATTAGAGTAATCATTTGCTAGTTTATCACCAGATTTCGTTTTCAGGCAAGTTCACCAAATTGCGAGAAGCGACTATTAGCTTCATCATTTCTGTTCGTCCGTCCGCATGGAACAGCTCGGCGGCTTCCACTGGACGGATGTTCATGAAATTTGATATTCGAGTATTTTTCGAAAATATTTTGAGAAAACTCGAGTTTCGTTATGATTTGGCAGGATAACGGTTGCTTTACATTTACGTTTGTGATACTGTCTCGCTGAAATCTTCTTAGAATGAGAAATGTGTCGGACATAAAGTTGTAGAGAAAATAGATACACACATTTATTTTCAAATTTTCCCCGAAAATCGTGTAATACGGCGCTTGCGATTAGCACACTGCATAAGTAAGGCTACAGACGCACACACAGAATATGTAATATTTATTGCTTTTGCACGGCAACAGTGGTAGGCGAACGCGCCTGCCTCATTGTTAGTTATAATACATTGCTTGTCTCGTTCACGCGTGTCGCGCACGTTTCTCAGCTTCAGGACGTTTACTCTCACAACCCTTCCTGTAAAAATGGTCCTAGGTCTGCACATTAATTTGAGGAAACTTTTTCTGGTCGCTTATACGAAACCGAAACTTGGAAAACTTCTTGGACTCGACCTACTGCACAAGCTGTTCCTACATCCTGAAATTCCTGGCACGATGACTGCGAACGAGAACATACAGCGCTGATACTTTTTACTCGCCATCCCGGATGTAACCCGTAAGTACGGTTGCTCCTTGTCACCAGATCGGCTACTTGCTGACGTCGTCTGTCATGTAACTTTTGAGGTTCACGGATTGTGATCGGGGTGGATGAACCAGCAGCCTTTGTCTCGGCTTCTTCACGCACTCTTGGAACGGCTCCTGGAGCGAGACCAACCATCACGCTCGGTACACGAGGCTGTTTACCTTAGCCGCACTGTGCCCTCGGACGTTTTGACATTCAATCGCAGATCCGTGGCCGGAATGAGCGCGGTGTATTTGTTGATGTTTTTATGTGGGGTTTCCACTGTGACAAACGAAGACTTTAATTTCCGTCTGCAGTTCCTGTGATGTGAAATTAAGCGAAAGAAGGAGAATGGACGACGGTTTGCTGTCGTGTCCTCTTTGAATTAAGTTGATGCACGCGATTCCCGGCTCGTCGTCTGCAAGTAATCTGTTATTATTGGATGTTCATGAAATATGTCCGTCGACCATCAGTATATCGATACTGAGAACCCTCTTTCGTTATAAACCGTCTCGTCTTGCAAGCAGCCTGTCAGGCCTACATTCAGTTGGTAAAAGTACTGCTGGTGTTGTACGTGGTACATGGGAACTCTCAAAGTTCTGCGCTTTTAAATACATTTTACTTTGTGTGTGTGTGTGTGTGTATGTGTGACACTTGCTGCCTTTCCGGATAGAAAAACAAGGATAAAGAGAATACTTGGACTTGAAAGGCAGATGTAATCTAAGCAGGTTTGTTGCCCAGCGGGGCGGGGGGAAAGTGGTGCAGCCACTCTGGACTACAGAGTTCAAGGGACACTTTAAATTTAAAAAATGATTTTATCCCGTAACATTTTTGAATTGTTAAAAACTCATACAATTATAAATTGTTCAAAAGTTCATATGTCTGTTAGGAGCGAACATTGTGATTATTCCTGGACACCAAAATGGCTCTGAATCTAAGAATGGGAGACGATTATATGATGATCTTTATAATTTGAGTTAACTTACTATGATTTTGATCAGAAAATGGACGATGGTGGTATGGGCGGCGCATGTAGCACGTTTAGCTTACAAACTCGCACAAAATTTTAGTCGGAAAATTTGCAGAAGGAGACCAGCAGGGAGCTCCAGCCTTAGATTAGATAATGATATTGAAACGAACCCTTAAACAAGACAGGCAATGTACATATCAAATGACACTGATGCGCATTCGCGTCGCCGTTGTTGCCGTGGAAAAGCAATAAGTATTGCATATTCTGAGTGTGTGCGTGTAGCCTTAGTTATCCAGCATGCGCTGTAGTATATTGTCGTCTGTGACCTGTCTGTCTGTCTGTCTGTCTGTCTGTCTGTCTGTAGCATATTTTTCCACATTATTTCATAAACGGCACGATTTTGGGGGGAAAAAATACTTAACGTAAAATGTGTGTTTAACTTTCTCTGCAGCTTTTGTCCGAAACTTCTCTCGTTCTAAGAAGAATTCAGCGAGAAGTTATCAGAAATGTACTTACGTCTGCATGTTAATCTTGTCAGATTTAAATCGAACTTGAATATTCTCTACAAATTTTGGAAACATACTCATAGGTCGAATTTCATGGAAATCTGGCCAGGTGAAGCAAAGTTCATGCGTACGGACGGACGGACGTGACGAACTGACGAAACTAATAGTTGCTTTTCGCAATATTTCGAAAGCTTCCAAAAATATGCTATGAGTTCGTGGACCGATTTCGGCTGGTTCAGGGAGAGAACAGTGGCAGGATCTTTCGAACACGGTATTGATCCTTGGGGATCATTGAGGGGCGGGAGTTGTCTGAGCGGCTTCTGGCTTCTGGCGATACTCGGGGTTAGTTTTGAAACCGGTGCAGGAATCTATTCAGGCTGTTTGTCGCAACTTCCATTAGGTTTACTCTGCTGTAAACGACCACAAGGAATACCGTAGTGTGGGAACGTTTATGGACCTATTTCGTACACGGTAGTAGGTCTGTTGCCGGTCCCAGCGGCCGCGCGGTCTAAGGCGTAGGTCTACGGCCGCTCGCCTGCTGATACTGTGGGTTCGAATCCCACCGAGGGCATGGATGTCTGTCCGTTGTGAGTGTTGTGTGTTGTCAGGTAAAGGTCTCTGCGACGCGCTGATCACGCGTCCAGAGGAGTCCTACCGACTGCGATGCGTCATTGTGTGTGATCTAGAAACCTCAAGAATGAGGAGGCCATGGTCCGCGTTGGACAGCAGCGCCACATGGGGGGGGGGGAGGTAGGCCTGTTAAAGTTATTAAGCTTAAGACACACGCCGGCATGATGCAGGCCCTGAAAATACGTTGT
>Ga0123355_10005363_pt1 | contig 18744 bp, 10 predicted proteins | sample TergutEmb28metaG_3_FD_89872 | JGI IMG/M metagenome (GOLD analysis project Ga0123355, IMG submission 89872) | Embiratermes neotenicus P1 segment gut microbial communities from Petit-Saut dam, French Guiana - Emb289 P1 | ecosystem: Host-associated > Arthropoda: Insects > Digestive system > Gut ... | reverse complement strand
GGGGGCAAGGCAAATGTTTTTAAATCTTTCAGCCTTTTTTTTTTTATTCTTGTGTTTTGTTGTTCCACACCAAATTCGTTTTGGTTACTCAATGAAAATATGTTTTTGAAATCCGAGGGTTTTTTTTTTTTTTTTTTTTTTCGTGGGCAGTTTACAGTTCCAACCTTATCATTTGTCACGGTAACATATCGAAGTACAGTCCGGACGGAGTGTGGAACTGAATGCATTTGATAACCATCTGATTTAATCACAGAATCAACAACTTCCGACCTTATCTATTTTCCCACGTTAAAACATAATACGACTTTCATGCTTGTTTGTCAGTGATAAATCATAAACTTCAGTACTGAAGGCCTTGTTTCTTTCCCATAAAAATTTGTTGAAGAAAGATCTGAGTCACTGCGGTGGAGCATTTCACAGTTTTACGAAATGACAAATTTCAAATTGAGACCCTCAACTTTCTGAAATATGCCTTCCACGCTTCATGTCCACTAAACATTTTTATCCCATGAGACTGGGTCATGTGATAATTAGGAAAAAATCCTTCGTCCACCATTGGTAATTGTGCGTACCGTAAGATCTAACGTTAAATGAACTCATTTCCTCTGCACAGTCCATATGTAGGCTTCTCACGCTTCTTAGTACAAACAGCGACTGGCCTTAGTAATAGAAACACGCTCTTTTCTGTGAGGTAGAAAATATAGCTTCGCTTCGAGTAGGCCTACACTTCAGTTTTCCTGTCAGTATTATTCCATCAATGCTTAAAATTTCCATTCAATTAATACTATTTTTCTCAGAAGGTCAAGCGGGGGAAGCCTGGGAAACGTACGACAGAGCAGTGCTCTTTTCAGTTGTCGGGCAGAAATGTGTGCAGTAGGCTGACCTTGAATGAGGTTGTGGTAGTCACCAGCCTCTCACCGTTTAGACCCGGGTTTGGTGCTCATTCAGTCTCAAGGCATCTGTCGGCAAATTATTTGCCGACATCAGGTAAAGTTCTGGGCGAAATAGCGAGATTCAATATATCTGATAATTCCGTTGTGTCGTATTGCTCAATTAAATGCCTTTCAAATTTGTCAGTGAGAAATTGAGATATCGTTGTGATACGGCTGTGTCTTTTGTTTGATAATTAACATACACGCTAACTATTGGCTGACATATTGTGTGCGGCGGTGGGTGCTAATTGTGGGAATTTTGGACTCGTATATTGAAGTTTCTTCCACAAAGTTGTTCTTAGCTGCAGTGTTTTCGCGTTTAAACTGGCATAATTTCTTGTGCACACTTTTGTTTATGGAAATAGCAGGGAGGTGTAGAGAGTGAATAATTACAAAATGTACCCTAGAACAGACCATGAAGACCCAGAGGAAGTGTGGAGGCATAGCTCCACTCTTTCCTTAACCTCGGCGTCAGATGAGGGTAGGGGTCAACGCCATACCCCCGGAAAATGATCCGGTACACCTATTGTGCAGGAGGCTGGGTGGGGGGTTACAGGGTCGGTCTGGACGGATGAAGAAAATCTCACCCCCCACCGGGGTTCGATCCCCGGGCCGTGAAGCCAGTAGCGAGTTGCTATACCGCCTGAGCTACGCCGGCCCACTAATTACAAAGGTTTTAATCTTCAACGATTATATAGTCATATAAAAATCATATGCGGGAGGGTGACAAATTTTAAAATATACACTGAAAAGTTTGACCTTTGTGCATATTACAGAGGTGCATTTCAATTCACAATTTTGCATAGAATTTCTCCTAATGTTGAGAAAATAATTTACCGAAACGTGTAGCCAGATTGAGCGAGTACTGCAGTGAACAATTGAAGCTTATCTGCATTAGAATGGAAAAATTATACATCAAAATTAATGTTGAAGAAGATATTTGGTCCTCAGTGGAAGCACGTAATAGGAGGTTGGTGAAGATTATACGGTGAGGAGCCTCATAATTTTTATTCCTCACCAAATGTTATTTCCGTCATCAAATGCAGTAGGATGAGATGGGCAAGATATCTGGCACTATGAGGAGGAGAGAAATGCATTTAGCATTTTTGTGGGGAAACATGAAGGAAGGGGACACCTTGGAAGACCTAGATGTAGATGGGAAGATAATATTAAAATTTACCTAAAGAAATATGATGTAATGACCTGGGTTGTATTAATCTGGCTCAGAATATGGACACGTGGCGGACTCATGTGCATATATTAACGAATTTTTAGGCTCCACATAACTGTGGAACTTTCTTGACTAATTGAGAATATATTTGACTTCTCAAGAAGGACTCTTCTTTGTGGAGTTACTTAGTTAGTCGGTCAGTCAGTCATTCCTTACTGTAATTTATGGAAGAAATGTAATTTTTCTACAAATTGTAAGAAGTGTCATATACACCACTTTAACTTGCAGTACGAACGTGTTCTTATCTTCCTATATATCTATGCGCCTTCAAATGTTTGCAGTAAAGACGGTAGACTTAAATAAGGTGCTAACTAATTTCCTATTCAAGAAGGGCGACCCGCTCAAGCCGGCTGTGGTGCCCCGCGGCCTTCTATTTCGTAGGTATTATTTGAAAGCTGTCACTCACCTTAACCTAGTGCTGTGGTTAGGAATGCGTGTAATCATACGTGTCGTCAAGGTCTGATACTTCAACACAGGAGCACTGTTATCTTGTACACTTCCTACATTTCCTTCACACATGTTGTTTGTGAGGAATGAACACCAAACGATCGACTGAGTTTCTGTGTTAGATATACACACTACCAGCCTCGTTCAGATGCAATGAATAATATCACCTTAGATAAAAACTTCACGATTTCTGCAATGGCAACAATATGGAACGATATTTCCCTCCAGTGACTTCCACACTAGTCATTATTACATTTTAAATTACCGGGAAGTGCAGTACCATAGCAACGAACAGCGAGTACCATTCAAATCGCGGAGTACAGTCGACGGGGATCAGAGAGAAAGTAAGTCGTTACAATTACTCCCGGCATAAGCGCTGGTGTCCAGTGTAGGCGGATCATTACCACCGCACCACGACGAGTTGACCAATCAGCACTCTATCTGACTTGAACGTCACAGGAGGTGGGACCTACACGTTTGGCGTTTACGTTTTATCCACGACGGACATTATCTGTGACGACAGAGGACCCACAAAACTAGACTGTCAGAGGCAAAAATCCGTCAGTGAAGAGCAGGGGTCTGCTGAAAGAGGTTCATGTAAGGAAGAAGTATTTTCTAGATTCTGGTTTGTTATAGTATCGTGTCTACGTTTGTTAACGTGTTATATATTTATCTGTGACGACCTAAGATAAAGCATCATGAATCTATCATTTGCTGGATGTGGATTTTTGGGTATATACCATGTTGGCGTTGCTGGGTGTTTCAAGAAATACGCACCCCACCTGCTTCTTGACAAGATATCTGGAGCTTCGGCAGGAGCAATTGCAGCTTGCAGTCTCTTGTGCGACTTGCCACTAGGTTTGTACGTCAGCTAATTTGAGGTTAATTCATATGTTCAGAAGCAGTTGCTATGTTTATGAAATTCAGGTATAACCTGTCACTGCAAACCATGGGATTGTATCATTGAATTATGTCAATACCAAAACGGCTTGCTTACGGTAGTCTTCTTACTGCAGGCTATCGTTTTGCTTCAGAGTACGTGTATGTAACGAAATGCAGTAACTTCATCCCCCCCCCCCGTGGCGCGTTGGCTGCAACGTCGCACAAATACACCAGTACATTGAAAAAAAAAAAATTGGTGGCTCTCGGACTGCATATAGCCCATTCCGATTCTTTTGGCAGCTCGTGAAATTTTTAAAAATTATGCACGGGTCTAAAGATTAGAGCCCATGAATGGAAACGTTCGGGTGGATAAAACGGCAAACCCAGTTGTCAAAACTGTTGTTGACTGCGACTCTCTTTGCCAATTCACGTTTCTATGTCGCTAACAAATCATGGACTCTCATATATTACAATTAACAGACGTCTGTCGTTAATAGTGGAACTTACATGAACTCAAATTTGAAACCTCACATGAACACGCTACTCGCAAATAAGACATTCCGCGTTCCTGTAAATTCTGATTAGAGCTTAGTGCCCGACTGGAAAATTTAGTTTGTGTTTTTAGATGTAAATTTGGATCTAGAAATGGTTATATTATTTACGGTGTCGTCTCCCTTATGTTGTTCATTTTAAAATGTTGTGGCCCAAAATCAAATCTGTCAGCTGACTGCGGCCTGCACGCACCAACTAGTTTGGCACGCCTCATATAGCAGGACGCACACAATAGGGCACAGCTGTGACATCGTTCGGACTCCTTGCTGTGGAGTGTTTTGTTAAAAAAAAGGGGGCTATCTGTATTGTTTAGTTAACTTCTGAGTACCTGCGTATGAAGATAATGTAGTCGTTTCCATGATAAAGTGTATTTGTCCAGTCCATCTCGGATGATGCCCTAGTGCTGTCGTTGGTAACCCAGACTGTTTGTTCACGTAATTATTTTCGATTGTGTTTTGTTCGAGCTGCTGACGTCTTAAACTGTGGTAACTTTGACAGAAGCGGAAAATAATATATGTGTAGGAGAATCGCATAATTGCTCCTCGTTTCTGCACCAAATGTAGTCCAGCCAGTGTGTGTGTGTGTGTGTGTGTGTGTGTGTGTGTGTGTGTGTGTGTGTGTAAAAATTATGTTCGACATTCAAACGTAACCTGCGTAATGCGTTCGTTAAAAAGAAGTAGCGAACCGTTGTACAAGCATAAGTATTTGAACAAAGTACCTCTCTCTGACTCGTATTTCACAATTTAGGTAAAGTGCTATTTTTATGGGGTCATTTGATCGTTGGCCGCTTCCTGTCAGCTTGTTTATCATTGAACAAATCTCACATATGCGCGAAGGAGTGGGCCGCGGCAGATAACAAACAATAATTGTCAGATAAAATAATGACTCTTTGCTTTAAATAATTCACCTTTAGACCTCTGTATTAATATTTGATAGCATTCGGACTGGACTGAATACTACTGGAGACTCGATGTGGTCAACTTGAAGATTTAATTCTTCTCGTCGTGATACACAGGGCCTGAAAAATACGATATCTGAAAATATATCGATTCAGTGATAGGCATAACTATACAAAATCATTTATTATGTGAAATACTAAGGATGTTGAATGTTGTGAGAAGCTTTGCAGGACTGGATTGGTACAGGAAGTTGCATTTATCGCTGTCGTGATATGTTCCGGCTGGTACCTGCTTTATATGCGGAACATGCTGTGCTCGATGATACGAGACAAGGAACACCCTGTATCATCAACAACAATAGTAACATCCCGGCCTGTGTAGTGTAAGAAATAGCGACCAGTTACAATACACATATACGGTGACAACTGTGGCACCTCCATTCTGTTACGGTCTCCAGATTTTAAAAATGACGTGTGTTTAATTGCCTTCGAAAGTGTTGAGACAAACGAAAAATGTGTAATGGGCACGAACTGCGTTTAACTTATTTTCCACAGCATTTGTTCGAAACAGCGGTGGCAAGTTACACCCGACAAACGCGCAGAAGTGCGAGTGGGCGTTTGTTTAGTGCTCAGTATTGATGGCCGATTGTGGCCGAAACTGGGATGTGCGCACAGATGTTTACAACAGAAAAACCCCGTGTCAAATTTCAGGAGAATCAGTTGCGCCGTGTGAAAGTTGTTACGTAATACGGACAGACTGGCGTAGCGGAGTTAAGAGACGGCATTTTCTCGATTTTGTTGCGGCCTTGAAAGTTTCAAGTTTTGAAAATGCGGGTCATCGACAGTGATCATCGTGTGTATGTGCTGCTTTACATAGGTCCGCTTTATTTCTTGTCTTTCTCTTTTATCCCCCTTGTTGTTTTCTTTCTTCCTTAATTTTCTTTGTCTACTCATTGTTTTTCTTCCTGGTTTTCTTTCTTCTCCCTCTTCTAAGCCCCGCATGTCACAGTTCTCATTTTTTTACATCTGCGAACCTCACAAACTCCGCAGCATGCTTTAGACGTGTATTTCTCGCGATGCCGCCATTCAGTGTTGACGTAATGACTCTCCCCTCAAGAGTCCTTCAGCCGCCCACACAGGCCCATCAATGGCTTCGTCTAGTGCCGTGTAAAGAGCCAATTAAATTCGAGACTGTTGCGCGGTTGTTATTTAAAAGCGTCTACGTCGTCAACATCTGAGACAGTGACACTGCAGGCATATTTCGGCGAGGAGCTTTAAAAGCGCGATTGTGCAGTTTTTTTAACCCGTTAAATACGGTGATCCAAGTACTGTACCACTTGCATTTAAGCGGCAAGACATAGTATTTGGCTGGTCCCCACAGTGCACGTGATGTCTTGGGTGTGGTTGTCACACTGAGCAGCTGAAATATCCCTAAACTGCTTCGGTCGGTTTCGCCGTGCCATGTGTGTGTTTTTTATGACTTTGGAACATGAAGGGGTTAATTTCACGCGTCATACTCTCTCGGTTTGTACCAGTGTTCTGTTGGTGCTAGCAGAAACACATGGCATTTACTGTCATTATTGGAGAACTTCCGTTTGGAGTGTTGTTTTCTTATAAATGTTTTGCCGTCCTCAACTTCTACTTCCTTCATGATTCCATACCAGCGTGTCCATTTCTGGCCGTTTGCTACCTTTCTTACATTATGTCTAGCCACTTTCAATTTTCTTCTTTAATTTTGTCTCTACGAAAAGAGAGTTTACCATAGTGGTGATGTCGAGAATTACGATCTTTTAGTTTGTTATTCTGAGTGGCAAGGTTGCTGATTCCCGACGTTTCGAAAGACCGTTCCGCCTTCATCTTCAACGGTCAAGAATTCTTTGAAGACAAGGGCAGTGTGTTTCTTTTCGAAACGTCAAGATCAATCACCCATCTACGAAATGTAACAAGCCAGGCGACTAGAATTTCGAAACCGAAATGTTTTCTTTGTATTCATTTGGATTCAACGCGTCTTAACGCTTCCTTCAGTTATCATAATGATTTGGAATGCAAATACAGTTCGTGGGAAGAGTAAACTTACAGAAGGTTTCCTTTGTCCAGTCATTAAAAGTGGCGATCTTTGAACTCCCAGTGTTAGATTAAGGCTTTGCCAGAAGTGTCTTTGACATGTATACAGAAGACGCACGCACACACGCAGGCGCGCGCGCGCGCGCCAACGGGATAACCTACCAACAAAGTAATAGACGTAAACAAAGATCGGTAGCAGCGATAATTGGCCGCCAACGTCAGCGATGTACGAGATGTCGCTGACTACAAATTCGCTCGTGGCTGCTGCTTGTTTGCATTTCTGTATGAAGTACGAACGTGTTTCGATGAAGACTGTGGCTGTCCGCTACCGAATGGCCGGATAATCCGTCAACTGATGGACATGAAGCATGACAAACGAGCAAGTTTTGGGGTTTGACACCTCAGCACTTGCATATGTAGTTGACATGTATTCTCGAAACGTTGGGGACGTAGCGTCACATCCTATACGACCCGAATCGTTTGGAACACCGCTGTGAGGGCCTTAAAACTGGCAGAGTAGTCCGGTAGTTCCCCGCATTTTGTGTAACCCGAAGGTTCGTTATCGTGTTCACAACATCCCGACACTGTTCCCTATCCTGAGCCAGGATAATACAGTCCGTGTCTTTAATATCCATTTTAATATCATCCTCCCATCTACACCCAGGTCCTCAATGTGGTCTCTTTTCTTCAGCTTTCCCCACCAAAACTGTGTCTGCATTTTTGCTTTGACGATACGCGTGTTCCGCAGCGCGCAGTGCCCAAGGTTGTGCCATAACTTGTAGATATTAAAATTTAAACTGAGGATTGTAGCATAAACCGCTAAGTTTATTGGACAGAAGGAACTCAAGGCTAATGTTGGTTTCCTGTTTTATTCCTATGTTTCATGAAACACCATTAACGTTCCCAGTAAACCCCTGTTGATTAAAGAAACGTATCGTCTTATGACGTAAGACACTCGACTTGCTACACACAGAATTAATTCCATTTTACATGGAGATCTCAATTCCCAGAAAGCAAGACATTTTTGTATTTCTTTTTGTATGCCTTATAACACATATGCTGGCCTCATGATGGTCCAAAAGGCCGAAACATGACGCCTTATTAAACACTTAAGAACTTAGCTGTGTCGGTTGTTTCTTACGTAACCATTACATCGACGGAAGTAACTTCTCTGAGGCTTGAAACATACCCCCCCCCCCCTTTTTACGTTTTGCTGGCCATGCATCTCGGTATATTTATCTCAGTAATTAACCAACTTGATGCACAAAACTTTTGTTTTACAATAAGTTTATTTCATGCCTCTACATGTTTCGAACACACGTGCTCGAAACATGTAGAGGCATGAAATAAACTTAATGTAAAACAAACATTTTGTGCATCAAGTTGGTTAATTACTCAGATAAATATATTCCCCTTTGTATTGCGCTGATCGTCGGGGCTGGCTGCATTCGTTGAATTAAGTAATAATACAAAATACTTAGTTTTCCTGTAAACGTATTTGATTTGCCCAATGAATTTGAATTTACACTTGAATTTTTTTACAGTCAATTAGGCCAAAAACAAGTTCAAGACTTTGGATATAGAAGAAGTTAAGAAAATGTTTCGTACATGGAACTGATTTAGCTTGTTTTGTCATTCTGTATTTACATCAAAGTATTTGTCTGTAGAGTGGAAGGAATGAAGGCGTAAATAATTTTTCATGGCTGATATAAGTTGTTTAGGTTTATCATTTAAAATTTGATACTTTTTGGGAGACCGTCGACACTTTTAGGCCAGTTGATTGGATCCCTTTTTGATATGTTGATAACATTTGATGCAGGCTGGTAAAAGTTATAATTTTGTGTAGTGCTTGTGTTGCAGATATCGGCGTTTAATTTGAATTTATTTTTGTTGCTAACCACAAATATGAGAAGTGATAGTATATATTGTGGTGGAAGAGGTAGAATTTTTAAACTCTTATTGCAGAACTCTCTACATGAGGTTCTAATTCTCCAGCCTGTAATAATTGTAATTATATCTTTTTTTTAATTTTAAAATATGCTGTAGTACGTGACGAGTTCCCCAAAATGTAAATATAAATATTAACATGTAATGGCCGAAATATGTTGCATAGAGTGCAATAAAAGAATTGTTGCACACAATGTGTAGTTTATTGTGTGAACATCGATTGTGTAGCACAGCGGGGATCTGCCAATTGAAATGTATCTCCAGTTGTGTAGCGTGGATTCGTATGTTTAATATGACTTCGGAATTTTGTTGTGGATGTGTTGCTGACCGGAGAAAACTACATAATGAGGATCTTAATGGTCTGTACTCCTCACCCAATATTGTTCGGGTGATCAAATCTTGAATAAGAGGGGCAGGGCAAGTAGCACATTTGGGAGAGACGAGAGGTGTATACAGGGTTTTGGTGGGGAAACCTGAGGGAAAGAGACCACTTGGGAGAACGAGGCTTAGATGGGAGGATAATATTAAGATGAATCTTCAGGACGTGGGATGTGGGGGTATGTACTGGATCGATCTGGCTCAGGATAGGGATAGGTGCCGGGCACTTGTGAATGTGGTAATGATCCTTCGGGTTCCATAAAATGCGGGGAACTTCTTGACTAGCTGAAAACCTGTTAGCTTCTCAAGAAGGACTCTGCCCCATGGAGTAAGTGTTGCTTACCTCAGAACGCATGTAGCTGCAGTAAAAAACCAGTGATTCAAGGACATAGACCAGCTGCTGAACAAGTGTTATAGATTTATTTCATTTGAAGAAAACGACCGGTTCATGGACGTCATTGCCATGGTTCAGTACTGTTGAAAACATGGCATACGTTGTTAGCGTTGGGTGTGCGTGAGAAGAGGTCTTTGTACGCTCTATGCTTATGCATTCCGCATCTGGGCTAGTAACTTGAGGTCAAGCTGACCCTGAAGTTAGAGTGCATTTTGCACAATATGACCCCAAGACTATTGCTAGGAAGTCAGTTGTTTCGTGTCGCAAAACATTATATTGCATGTGTCACGAACAGTGACTGTAAACAAACCAAAATATTCGTGACGGCAGGAGTGTTGACGTATTGTAATGTCACCTTCACGGCTGCTGTGAACGCGGTGATAAACCGTCAGGTTATACAAAGTGCAGGGAGTTTACTCAGTCATTGAGGAACTGGGAACTTCTCAAGAAGGACTCTGCTGATTGGAGTTATTTATTCATTTATTTCTTCAGTTAAGTAGTTACGGAAGCGTAGTAAACCAGGTTTCCTCCCGTGACTCGATAATTAATCGGGTATCCTCTATAATTATTAGCCATTTTGTATCCAGACCTCATAACAAAGATCCAGAAAGCTGCTTTCTGTCAGAAGACGGAAGAATGCTAAACAGAGTTTTAAAGTCTGCCCTCTATTGGGCCATGAAGGCTCAGAGGAGGAGCAGAGGTATAGCTCCACTCTTTCTTTAACCTCGGCAATATATGGGGGTGGGTGTTCAACGCCAAGCCCTGTCCGGTTAACTCGCGGGAAAGACCCGGTACCCATTTTATAGGAGGTTGGGTGGGCCCCAGGGCCGGTCCAGGCGTGCAGGGAAAATCTCGTGTAGAAGACGGAATCCAGTCCAAAAGAACCAACATGTTATGGGGCCCCCCGTGTGCCGCAGTGTCTGCGAGGGCTTTATCGATGTCAGAGGTCAGTCAGTCGCCCGCCGCCCCGTATCAGCGTACAGAAAATAGATAACCAGTGAATGGCATGTTGAGCCAAAGGGGTTGATAATTGTGACTTCATGTTTGGGAGTTCCCAGGCAGGGCAGGCCCGAGACCTGTGGGTGCACCGGACGGATTAATAATATGGCGTCGCCTAAGACAGATGTGGGTCGGGATAGCTCAGTCGGTATAGTGACTTGCTATGGGCTGGACGGTCCAGAGATCGAATCCTGTTGGGGGCGAGATTTTCCGAACCTGTCCAGACCGGCCGTGGGGCCCACCCAGCCTCCTATACAGTGGGTACCGGGTCTTTCACGGGGGCAAAGCGGCCGGGGCGTGGCGTTGACCTCCCACCCCATCTAGCACCGAGGTTAAAGAAAGAGTAGGGCTACACTTTTACTTCCCCCCCCCGGGCCTTTGTGGTCTGTTCTATGGTGAACTTCAAGACAGATATGCTTTGTACTTTTTCGACCTAGTACGGGGTTGGCGAACCTTTTTGAGGCCGTGTGCCCAAACTGCGTATACTTTTCGGGGCATTTCTTTCGCGTGTGGAATACTGAACTTACTAGCGCCGTATTTCAAATTATTCCAGTGGCGTCTTACCGCCACTTAAGGTTGGTGCCCAGGGCAGTTGCCCGAATGGCTCGCCCCTTAGGCTGGTCCTGGTGCCTGGTTTAAATTTTAACCTGCAGATCAGCTTTCCGACTGAGGCCGTCATAACGACTAAAATGAGGCCAGATCTCTTCCATTTCTTTATTCACTGGTCACCTTACCACCTGACGCCATTATAGTCAGCTTCTGATAGCGTCGGTCAACGAAACATAAAAAATATAAATTGGGTACCTTGGCGCGGGGGATTTTATATGCCCGGGCCGTGCATGTCAGGGAATTCCTCCCCGTTTTACCTTCAGGAAGCCGAAATTTAACCGTAAATTCTGCAGTTTTCACAAAGATACGTCAGTGCCACGTGTAAAATTTCAGTTTAGATACGATAACGAACTGCCGTGAAGGTGCATTATGCGTTAACCGGTTTCTAACATTTCCACTTGCTGCTTGTAACAGCGTGATAACCAAACAATAGAACACTTATGGCGTGGCGTTGATAGTGTATAATCGTGTAGGTGACCGCCAAGCTAATCTTTTAAAGCATGGTGGCAACTATATGTACCACCTGCCTTAGCATTAAACAGACTACATTTTAGACACACACTGCTGTTTGTTTAATTCGATATTTAGAATTAACAGCGATTATTGCTAAACATCTCTTACCAGGCGGGCTTTGAAATGGAGACGGTTTGTTAAGATTCAGGTCTTTTGGGACGTTTGTAAAGTCACCAGCGTTTCGCTGGAGCGTAGCGTCTTCGAAACGTCGGTATATACAGGGTTATTCGAAATGATTGTCGGGGTTTTAACAACTGCTACCTCGTTCTCCAGATGCAACCCCATGTGATTTCTTTCTATGGGGTTACGTCAAGGATCGGGTTTATGTTCCTCCTCTTCCCGCAAGTATCCCGGAACTGAAGGTACGAATGAGAATCGCCATTGAAACCATCACCGCTGACATGCTACAAACAGACTGGAACGAACTTGATTATCGTGTTGATGTTTGTAGAATCACAAAGGGTGCACATATAGAGCACCTGTAAGGTATGTAACCAAAACTTGGAGTGTTGTTCTATTAAATAAAAAAAAAATACATATACTCCTATCTCAAGTGTATTGTGTATGACAAGTTGTTAAAACCCAGACAATCATTTCGAATAACCCTGTATTTACCAGTCTACACGGCGTAACATCCCGGAAGACTTTAATCCTCAACGGCTGTGCTGTGAAAACGTCAAATCTCGCACGAGACGGACTGTTTGCTGTGAAGTGTACACAAACCGCAGGTATCAACAGGTTGACAGCGGCTGGGTTATCAGAAACGTCGGGAAGATATTCGTTGCTCCAACTACACGTGTGCCCTCGTCTTGCCCTTGCTCAGCTGAAATCCTTATCTGTGTACGATCGTGTAAGGAAGCTGAGTGGTACGAAGCGACAGAACTGCTGATAACCGATCGAGTAGGAGACCGACGATCAGCAAAACATCAGCTGATTCTGTGACCTTGTTACGTAAAGACGGTTGGCGCTACGACCTTCACGGAACCTGTAAGTTGCGTTTCGTGAACAGCTGAGCGGCCCCAGAAGGCGTACGCAATGCGAATGTGGGAGGGCGCGGTCTCGGTGTGGTCAGCGAACCAGAACAACGTTGTTCAGTGGGAACCGAAAGCGCTAGACATACTGATGTCAAGGGGCACAGAATGTAGTCAGCAGTAGCAGAGACATGCCGCAGTACTAAAGCATCCAGCTCTGTAATAAAGATGTCATATCGGCAGCCGTGTAATGCGGAACAAGTCAGCCCCGAGGCCCCATGTTTCATACTGTACCATCCCCGACAACGTCTTGCGTCTTTGTAGTGCGTGCGGCCTGAGCAATTCTCGCCGCCCGGGTGTCCATGTATTAGTTCACATCGGAGTGAGCAGCTCCGTCAGTATAGAGACCAGAATGCGGGGTGCACAACCAAGGGATAGAGGATCGATTCTGGCACAGGAGATTTTTCTGTTCTTCTAATCGTTCACACGGGCTCTGGAATCCACCCATCCTGCTTTTCAGTAGGATCCGTGGGCTCTTTCTCCTGGAGAAAAAGGAACATGGCATACCGCCGTTAAGAATGAGTAGCGCTACACCTCCTTTTCTCCGCATGCTTTCATGCCGTGCACTGGGCCCGTATTGCCCGTACTTTGTTAGACCGTCAGTACTCTCGAAGGGAAGTAGTGACTTTCGGATAGGAGTCCCTGAACGTATAACAAAGCTGCATTGTTATTTGCTGGCAACCACAGCTGTGGGTCAAATTTTGGCGAATTTAAGTAGGGAGGGACGCATCGCAAATGTTGCTTTTAAAAAACACAGGGTTCTTATTTAATGTGACAAATATTGTCTCATCTCGCCACACCGCCGCCGAGCGTGGAGGGAAATCGGCTGAGTGGGGTATGTTAATGCGGTGAACGAGGTGACAGGAAGTGACAAGCGGTCTGTCACATAAAATAATGACCTTGTATATAAGAATTCAGTTCAGAAGTGTGCTGCCAGAATGTTAATAGCCGGTTGGCATGTTCGTTTTTCAGTTTTCGTAATCAGCTGACTTTCTGGAACGTAAAGTGGCTAACGTGCGTGCGCATGTATGTGTGTGTGTGTCTATTGAATGAGATCAGATGAGGGTTGAAATCTGTGGACAAAACAGGAAGACTGGCCAAGAAGCATCCATAAAAACAGCACGCAGTCAGTATTTTTGTTTTGATGCTGCTGTACGTAGGAATGGACTGTAAATGGCTGACAAAGAGCGGAGACAATAAAATAAATATTTTGGGGAAGGCGTATCCAAGTTCCGGTCTTACCTCCATTTCTTTGTACCAGATGTTATGCTGTCTTCTTCTTCTTCTTCTTCTTCTTCTTCTCCTCCTCCTCCTCCTCCTCCTCCTCCTCCGCCTCCTCCTCCTCCTTCAATTAAAAACAGTCTCCGCTCTCCACACCATAACGGTGTATAGGAAGAGTGAAGGTGTAGCGCCACTCATTCTTAACCTCCACGTTAGATGCAGGAAAGTAGCCAACAACGCTACCCACCCGCTTTACCTGCGGGGAATACCCCCGGTACCCATTGAATAGTAGGCTGGGTGGGCCTCAGACCCGGTCTGGACGTTTTAGAGGAGAGAAAACACTCCGCCTGGGGATCGAACCCCAGACTGTTAAACTAGTAACCTGGTCACAATACCGATTGCAGCCGATGTGAAGGTAATATGAAGTTAATGAATGTTATTGCAAGGTCACTGGTTTAATGATTGAAGCTAAGGACGCACGAAGTTTCGTACTGCGAAATTACTTGCAAAATGAGTTAGTGTGAAGGCAGCTCAGAAGAGATTAAGCCGGCCGGTACGGTACGGTGTAACATGCCACCCGCAACGACAGCGCCACATCTAAAATCGATGTTAATTTTCCGATAGAATTTTAGGAACTCTCGGGCTGCTCTGACGGCTAGTTGCCGGTGTTTTACCACGGTGACAGTGGTTCAATCCTAGGCGAGTCCGTGAGGGACCTGTGGTGGACACATTGGTACTAGGACGGGGGGTTTTCAACGAGTACTTCGTCTTTCTGTTGTCAGGATCATTCCACGGTGTTTTAAAAAGTTCAGTCACTCTTGTTACGGCATCAGTGGCCATATCCAACTGACTGCATATTGAAAATATTGGTTACCACGTAGCGGGCGTCATGTCATCTTGAATGCCACTTTTTGTTTGATGCCATTTTTGTGATTGAAAACATATAGCATGAAAACCTGACATAAAAGAGACCAATTAGTGGACCTGGTAGTAGATGGAAGGGTGATATTAAAATGAATAGTAAAGAAGTAGGATGGGTGTGTATGAGGACTGCATCATTTGGCATAGAATAGGAACTGGTTGTGGCATGTCAGGAATACAGTCGTGAAACTTTGGGTTTTGTAAAGGTTGGGGCATTACAGGATTTACTGAGGGACTGTTTGATTCTTAAGAGGGACTGATCCATGCAGTTAATTATAAACAAATTACTTTTTTCTTCAACAGATATACCTGTCAAGCATTCAGTCAATCAAACAATCAGTTAATAAATTCTAACTAGCAAGTAGGTATGAAGTCAATAACACAACTATTGTTTAATTAGATGTTATATTCTAGGTCAGAAGACTACATGTTTCGGCCGGTAGTGGCCATCATCAGGTCTTTGTCATTCGACACACTTAAGATTATTTATGTAATTGTGTGGCGGCTTGTTTGATGAGGAGATCTCTACATCAAGGCCTTTGTTTGAGTGTAGTATGTCTGTATTAAGTGTGTGGGTGAACTACTTTATAATACATAAAGGTATGCTTTGATAATATCAACAAACCAATGAGACAAGGAACCAAAAAAACAAGGACCAAGAAAAAACCAAGAAACATGTAGTCTTTTGACGTAGAATATAACATCTAATTAACAATAGTTGTGTTATTGACTTCATACCTACTTGCTAGTTTATACTACACAACAGGGATGGCACAATTCAGAGAATAAATTGTAGTCTTGCCTGTGTTGTTATGTTATTTGCAGCTGGTAGGTAATTGCTCATTAATGGCGTGCTGCTGAAACATTTTTGTATTATGTAACAATAATATGGCTCATCTGTGCAGCTGTGTCTGTTGTCTCTGAAATTATGGATCTTGACTACATACAATATGTCATGGAGTTTGGCGTAACATGGGCATATAGTATAGTTCCATCAGCAGTAAACATTTTTATTGCATTATCTAATGAGGCATACAGTGCAAAAATGTGATGGGAAAAATTAAAAATAAGGTTATCTCTGTGCATTTATCATTATCTAGGCCTTACTTCAAAGACTTGTGTACAAATAACTTAATTGTTATTTAAATACAGTTTCAAGTACCATTATTTCCCAAAATATGGTTGATTTACCTTGTCAGTATCACAGTGTATGTATCAGTTGAAATTATAACACTGACATTAAGAAAATAAATGTATTCATGTGCCTAAATAATCAGGCATGAAGTCTTGGCTCTTCAGGAATATTGGAAAGCGTAGATCAATAATTATATACCAACATTTCAGGACACCTTGTCGGTCCCATCTTCAGTGGTCAAGCAGTCCAAATAGATATTCACTCTATCTAAAATTTTAATGCAGTACAACAAAATTACCTGGAATTCAAGGAGTTAGTTTACAAGTGTTCACATATACAGGTTCCTTGTTCTTGCAAATTAGTTGTTGTTCCCAGCATGTATTCTCTGTTATTGCCCCTGAATTTCCTTCAGTGTGCAGAATGTCGCAGTATTCCTGAGTAGTCTGCGCAGATGCAGCAACATTGCAGTGCCTGACGTGGTTCCTTCAGCTTAGTTGTGAAATTGGCTGGTATCAGTTTTAATTGTTTTGCTTCAGTTACATCTTAAAGAAGTTTTGTGTCATATTTGCTACACAGGTGTAATGATGTGACTGGGTTAATGGGTGAGAATGTTATGTAAACTTAGTACTGAGCATTTTTGTTGCTAATTTCATATTTATTTACCATTCTGTGTTGTATGAGGGTGAACTTTATATTTTTGGGGAGACATTTTTGACTTCCTTAGCCACTGTAACTTGCAAAGTCATGGGAAGCTAATTTTCATTCCACAAGTTTTGAGGCAGGAATTAAGCTTGTAAATGGAGGGTGTGCTGTACTTGCCATTGTATTAACAGCTGTGACTACCTCACACAGCGGTCATAATATGGTATTTTATTACATGTACATTAAAGTTGCTGCAATATTATGTTTCAGTGCTGCAGCTCAGCTCTATGCAGATGTCTCTTGTAGTGTTGTTTCCGTTTTTGGCATTTCATGGCAGAATAGTTTCCACAGTCTTCTTTCTTACCACTATCACTCCTGTCTGTTACATTGCTGGCCCTTTGGCTGTCTTTGTGTGATGTTTTCCAGCACCGGAGTGCTCAAAGGTGTCCCATTTAATACGAGCCATCCCGTTGTGTTGTAATAATAAAGTGATATTTGTTACCGTCTAAAAACACAACATATCATCAGTAATGATGATATTGATGATATTGTTGTGTTTTTATATGGCAATAAATATCACTTTATTTTGTCTTTAAGTTATTGATGTACACGTGGGTGTGTAGATGTAAATTTCAGTATCTTTCTTGTTACCATGTTAAGCTGTTAGTGGCAACATCACTGAAGTCGGATTTGTGCTTCATATTTGCGGTGTGCAACCCAAAGTGAAATTCACCCAACACATTTAACTGTAGGTCCCCAGTACCAGATTTAATCAAAGTCCCTTCAATATTAAATGCCTGTAAAAATGTTGGTATGTGCAACACAGTTCATTGGTGTCACATCCAAAAATACTGCAATCATAATACTGCTTATAGAATTACAAATCTTACATCTCTAGTAATGTGGTTAAACATAATTTTAGTATGTGCATTTTTTCATACAGTATGCTTACAGTGCCTCATCATTGATTTTTTATTTGTGTGGTTATCAGTTTACTGGCATATATCAAAGGCAGCCATTAACTTAACACAAGTGAATGACTCTGCACATAGCTGTGAAGCTGTTCAACCTTCCCTGACTGCACTGTATTGACCACATTGAGAGTTGACAGAGGATGCATACTGGCATACTACATGCTTCATATAATGTGATGCCTTTGTGGTGGGCAAATGTTATTAGGTCGCTCTTACATTGAACTGTGTCAAGAAGGAATGGCTACTCAACTCTTTGATAAACTGTAACCCTCTTCATCATTAGGGACCGATGTCACTGTCACTGTCTTCTTGCTTGTGAGATTGATGTCACTGTCTTCATGCTTGGGGAATTTGCCGGGGTCCTCAAGAGTGATGGTTTATGTCACTTAGACTTCATGATTGGTGGTTTATGTCACTGTCACTGTCTTCGTGATTGGCAATTTAGGTCACTTTCACTGTCTTCATCATGAATTGATGTCATGCATATGTTTATACATACATATTTATTTACATTGTATGTATATGAAAGTTACTGGGATGATTACATGTGTGGCATGTAAAGAAATCACAGAATATAAAACATACACATAATTACAATTCATAGTGTTTTTTGTTTAAATATATAACCAAATTCTTATACATACACAACATATGGGGTATGTTGTGGTGTTGAGTTATCCTATGTAAATGCAAGGACCTTTGAAAGTTTTTTCTTTTTTTTTAAAGATTAGAAGTTAATGAACCGAGTGGAATAAGTGTGTTTAATGTTACTTTAAAAGTCTCTATTTATTAATCTCTCTGTGTCATTCTCACTTGGAAGATCCAGGTGTAGATGGGAGGATAATATTAAGATTATAACCGTTTATAGATTGCAATAAGTTAGTTCCAATTAGTTTAAAAGAAATACATTTTAGTGAGTGGTCACCCCGTGACATCTGGAAGCGATAAAGCCGAAACAGAAGCAGAAAGGCAAG
>Ga0123355_10005362_pt1 | contig 18744 bp, 11 predicted proteins | sample TergutEmb28metaG_3_FD_89872 | JGI IMG/M metagenome (GOLD analysis project Ga0123355, IMG submission 89872) | Embiratermes neotenicus P1 segment gut microbial communities from Petit-Saut dam, French Guiana - Emb289 P1 | ecosystem: Host-associated > Arthropoda: Insects > Digestive system > Gut ... | reverse complement strand
TGATAAAAAATTAAGTCTTACCTGCTGTGCAGATAATACACTTGTTCTGCAGAATGAAACTGCTGCGATAAAAAATTTTCTTCTAATCATTGTTGTAAATTTTTTGATTGGTTTTTAATTATTATTTACTTTTAATTTGAAAAGTCCTTGTTCGCCGTAGCCTCCCACTACGTCGTGTTAAAAATTAGAGCCTGCTTAAATTTTTTCAAAGAATTTGTTTTGATATTTGAAACACAATAGACACAATAGGCGCAATAGTTTTTTTGAAAAAAATCAGATTTTAAATAACACCGTTGGTGTTATTTAAAGTTCACAACAGCAGATTTTCAAACTTGCCTTTTGTGTTCTTTAAAAACAGCTTTTGCTGTTTTTAAAAACTAAAAATAAATCAGCAAAATCTATTGTGTCTACTGTGTTTCAAATTTAAACAGATTCTAAAATTTTTTCAAAGAATTGCACAAAAAAACAGCACACTACAATAAAAGCGCGTTGTACGCTTTTATTGTAATGTGCTGACCACTGCAATGCTTTTTGCTACATAACTGTCTGAAAAAGAGGCGATTACCCCCCCCCGAAAAATTCCCGGAAAACACTCAAAAACAAGAGTTTGGCTCTTGTAAAAATAACAGAACCGAAAACAAAGGCTATGTAAGTAAGTGATTTCATAAATATAAATCCCAAGTGTTATCCAAAAAAATTCTCAAAGATTTGCACACTTTCTTCACAAATGTAAAGGTAAATACTATTTTTTAATTTACAAAAAAATATATCAATTTTTAAAGTCTGTTTGAATTTTTTCAAAAAAGTCGTATCGGTCAAAATTCAGACTGAATTTTAACCTATACGACTGATTTTTTTGAAAATTTGTTTTGTTGGCAATTTGATTTCAAAAAAAAAACCGCTAAAAAATTGTCTTTTTTGGTATTGTTAATTTGAAGCACAGTAGGCACAATAGATTTTTGCTGATTGATTTTTAGTTTTTAAAAACAGCAAAAACTGTTTTTAAAGAACACAAAAGGCTAGTTTAAAAATCTGCTGATGTGAATTTTTAATAACACCAACGGTGTTATTAAAAATCTGATTTTTTTCAAAAAAACTATTGTGTCTATTGTGTTTCAAATATCAAAACAAATTCTTTGAAAAAAATTAAACAGGCTCTTAATTCGCCCAAATATTTCTATCTATTCGGTTGTGGTCGTACGTTGCGAACAGGAACTTGTTCGCCATCGTCGGCTGTTTCTTGCGGTATTGCTGCCGAGCGAAAGCGGAGAATGGAACTTGCGTGGCGATTGCCGGAAAAACGGAAAAAAACATCTTCGGGCTTTCGCGGTTGTTGCTCCTCAATCCAGAAAAAACCGCTCAAAAACAGTTCCTCGCCCGAAAGTTCGCCCAAAGGATACATCGTGCCGGAGGAAGCGACAGTCAAAACAATTCGTTCTATTTGCTGTTCGACAAAAAACATATTGACGTGGCTACTTTGGGTTTTGTTAACGCCGATAATGGTGGAATCGGCATCGTCAACCGGATAGTAAATTGTTTCGGCACTTCCGCTTACTTCGACCCGTCGCAATTCTCCGTCGTGGATAAAAGCGGTGAGTTCATTTCCCGAAATTTGATTGAAATGATAATCATCCACTTGCTGAATGACAAACGCACCGCGCGGAATGTGAATGCGCTCTAATGTTTCATTGGCGACATAACCGCGAATTACTTCGCCCGAAAGTTGATTTTCGCCGCTCCAAACAACAGGTTGACCAAACATAATGGCAATTGAATCTCTTGATGAATATACCAACGAATCGCTCGCACCTTGTATGTCAACACGAAAAAAACGTACGTTGTGAAGCGCGCGTAACACATCGTAAATAGAATCTTTTGAAAGGTGAAGCGTATCGGCGTGAAGGTAAAGTCTGTCGTCATCCGACCAATCGATAAAAAGTGCCGAATCGGTGGCAAAACCAAATTCTCGCAATTCGTCAAAAAAAACATAATGTCCGAGCAATGTTACTTGCTGAATGGTATCGTTCATTTCTACGTTGGAAAATCCTTCGACAAAATGATTTTGTCTATCGTAAAACAGCGTATCGCCGGTTACCGTTCGTCCGTCGGTGTGAACAATGAGCGAGCGATTGAACAACATTGATTGCTCAGTTTCGGTGTTGTGCCAGCCTTTGGTGGAAAAAATATTGGTTTCGTCGTTGTGAATTATGTGCGTGAAACCTACGATGTCGGCAATTCCTGTTTCGGTGTTGTATCGCAATGTGTCGGAATACATTCTCATCGACTCATTCACCAGTCGAACATTGTTTCGGAAAACGGCTTGATTTGTATTCGGCGAATATTGTCCCCAAACGGAAGTGAGCGTATTTTCGCCGTCTTGCAGTTTTCCGCCTGTCCAATAATACGCCAAATCGCGGTCGCGGTCGTAGTTCAAACTGTCGGTTGTAAGTATCGAGTTGTTGTGCAACATTCGCACATTTCGACGCAAACGAGCGATGCGCGTATTTCCATCATAAAAAAGATAATCGCCGTAAATAAAAATGCTGTCACCTTCGATAATTCGCACATTTCCAAAGGCATTGAACGTATTATCGCGACCACGAACGTGCGCGCTGTCGCAATACATTATCGCACCGTCGTGCCGGAATCGCACTTGTTGTCCTGCTTCAAGATTTCCGAAAATGATTTGCACATCGGGCATACTTTCACGCCTGATAGCCGAATGTGATTGCTCCAAATGGATTACGGTTGTTTGTTGAGCAAAGGAAATTCCGGTGAATAACAAAAAGAGGACTGTAATTTCCAATCCTCTGAATGAAAACAATATTTTTCTCAAAAAAACCAAGATTTCAATTTTTGTCCCTTACTTTAACCAACCCGGAAATTGAAAATCGCAATTAATCCAAGCTGGGTCAATATTAATATAGGTTTCTCGTATCTTTCTCTGTATCCACTCCTCGATAATCTCACTGCCTCTTCGGCTTTCGTACATAGATTTCACAAATTGGTAATCGTCTCGCAAGTTGGCAGTGCGCGTTTCTACTCTTGAACGCAGTCTTACAATGGCAATTACTTCTTTTCCATTGGCAGGATTTACCATTGAAAAGGGTCTTGAAATTTCACCGATATTCATATTGTGCACCACTCTTGCCACTTCCGCCGGAAGATGTTGATATTCAAACCTGGATGTTCCGGTTCTTTCGTTGAGCATTAGTCCGGCATTTAAAGCGGTATTTCTATCTTGCGAAAAATGCAGTACAGATTGTTCAAAAGTCATTCTGTCGGTGCGAATTAAGTTGGCAACTGAATCCATAGTTTGTATTGCTCTATTTCGAGCTTCGGTAGAAACACGCGGTTTGAGCAAAATATGACGAGTGTTTATACGGTCGCCTCGTCTTTCTATCAACTGAATAATATGAAAACCAAATTCTGTTTCCACAACGCGCGAAACTCTGTCGGTTTGCAAGTTAAACGCAACAGCGGCATATTCTGAAACTAATTGACCACGTCCCATAAAACCAATTTCACCTCCGCGCCGTGCGCTTTCAACATCCTCAGAATACATTCGTGCAAGGAGCGAAAAATCAGTTGTTCCGCTATTGACACGTTCTGCAAACCCGCGTAAACGCTCCTTTATGCGCTCTGTTTCCTCTATCGGAATGGGTGGCTCTACGCTGATAATTTGAACTTCGACCTGCGTGGGAATAATGGGAATACTGTCCGATGGGAGCGAATTGTAAAAACGTCGAACTCGTGCCGGTGTTGGATTAATATTGCCGATTAGTTGTTGCTGTACTTGCTGAATAATCATTTGATTGCGAATCAGCTCACGAAGGTCTTCACGAATTCTCGCCAAAGGTTTTCCAAAATATTCTTCCAATCGTTCTCGCGAGCCGATTTGGGCAATATACCAATTTAGCTGTTGCTCTACTTGGTTTATAACCATTCCTTCACTTACCTCAATACTGTCAAGCATAGCTTGATGCAAAAATAGTTTTTGTATTGCTAATTGTTCGGGAATAATGCAATTTGGGTCGCCATCGATAGTTATGCCTTCGTATTGTGCACGAAGCCGTTGCTCCTCCACTTCCGAGCGGAAAATCGCCTCATCGCCGACAATCCAGATAACTTCGTCGATAATTCCCATTTGAACGGCAGTACCGAAAAAAAATACAGTACTAAAAAGTAGAAGGGTTGCAAATCTTTTTTTCATTTGTTTAAAAATTTAATTTCTAATTCTAACTGTTCCATCAGCCACAGCACTGTCAAAAAGTTGATTTTCTGCTTCCGAAATAAAATCTACATTGTTTTGTGCCGACAACATATTGATTATATTGTCGCGAGCAAAATCGTAAGGTTCTATTTGTCCAACGGTAAAAAACGAACTTATTCTCAAAAAATAATGATGCGTGCTGTCGCTTATTTCTGCCATTTGAGTTGATGATAAAAACCGTGTCGGATTTTCTATCTCAAACGGAGTTTTGCGAGTTATTGATGCAAGCGGTGTCCAACTGTTCATAAAAAAATCGTAACTCACAGCATTTTGGAAACTATATCTGTCGATATTTTCTATTGATTCCTCGTCTGCTCTTGCTACCCAACGTCTTACATCGGCAATGCGCGGAGCATCTATCGGCAAAACAAGCAAAAAACCTTTAATCATATTTTCTCTTGCAATCATTCGACTTTTGTGCCGTTCGTAAAAATCCAAAATTTCTACTTCGGTGGGCGATTGCAACTGACTTCGTTCCAGCAACAGTTGTTGATATTGGTGAATAATGAGCGATTTGCGATATTCGCTCACCAAACGGTCGATTTCGCTCATATCCGAAATATTTTGTCTGGCTGTTGTGTACATAAGAACGTCGGTTGCCCACTTTCGGATAAATCTGTCGGCAAATTCAGCACTGTCCGAAGCACTCAAATGCGACGGAATTACTTGCCGCAAATTATCTTCGGTCAAAATAAATCCGTGTACTTCGGCAACAATTTCCTGTTCCACATTCGGCATAATTCGTTTGCACGAAGTAAACAAAAGAAGCGCAGAAGCGAATAATAAGATGCATATTTTCAATCGCATAAATTATAATTGTCTAGAGTCTGTTTAAATTTTTTCAAAGAATTTGTTTTGATATTTGAAACAGATTCTAAACTGTGATTTTTCGAAAAATCACAGTTCGGATACTTTTTAATTCTCCTCAACCATTTTCAAAACATCGTGATAAATCACAACCGAAAATTTTGCTCGGAGATATTTAATCCACTGCTCTTCGAGATAAGCCTGAAAGTCGGCAATTACAAGTCCGCGAACATCGGAATATTCTTCCGGTGCTTGTAGCACTCGTCCTGAAACAAACACGCGCGGAAATTCCTCCGAAGGAACAAATCTTTCTCTCGAACGAAAACCTCTCCTATCTGTGTCTATCGCTTGGTTATCGCCTTCGAGGAATAAACCTCTTTCTACTCTTAATCGGCGAACATCGGCATTCAAAGCCTGCAAATCTCTATCAATTTCATTGTTTGGCGAACGTCTGATAATTCTCCTCGCTGCTCGTTCGGTTGCTCGGTCTGCGGTGTGAACTACGCGACCTTTGAAACGCGGTTGGTCCCAAGTATAATTGGCGCGATTGGCGTTAAAAAAAGCTGTCAATCCTTCCGAATCGGTTGTTGAACGTTCCCAAATTTCACGATTACTGATTTCAAACAACAAAATTCCATCGTGATATTCTTGCGACAAAAAGCGAAATTCTTGGTGTTTTCGAGCAAGTTGAGTGTCTTCAAAAGCGAGCAATCTCCTCGAAATGAAATCATCAAGTTTTTCGTTGATAATTTCAGAAGCGATTGTTCTGTTTGATGTCGGATTTGCTCTCAAAAATTCTGCAAAATCCGCCTGCGAATATTTTTTATCTGCAAAACTGATTAATGGTTTGTTCAATTTTGCAGTTTGAGACTGAAAAATAGAGTCGTTCAAATGTTTTCCTTCAAGCAATGTGATAAATTCATTTACATTTTCGGTTTCTATTTGCAAGTTATATTCCTCTTTCAGTCGAGCAACAAATGCTCTTTGTCCTGCGTTGGCACGCTCATCACGTCTAATCACACGTTCAATTTCGGGTCTGGCCTCGTCGAAAGACGGGATTCCGCGTCTGTCCAACAATTTAATAATGTGCCAACCGTACATCGATTGTATCGGCTCGCTCACATCGCCTGTTTCGTTCAGTGCAAATGCCGCGTTTTCAAATTCGGGAATCATTCGCCCTGCTCCAAACCAAGGAAGTTCACCGTTTTGCACTGCGCTTCCTCTATCCTCTGAGTGTTCGCGCGCCAATCTCCCGAAATCGTCGCCCGCCAACACACGCTGATACAGCGAGTCGATTTGCTGTTTTGCCGCATATTCGTCTTGCTGTGCGAAAACCATAATATGCGCTGTCAATACTTCGCCGGGTGCTTTACGGCGATTGTGTACCTTAATTATATGATAACCGAAAGATGTACGAACAGGCGCGGAAATTGTTCCGACAGGCGTGTTGTAAGCAACTGTTTCAAACTGATAAATCGTGCTGAAAGCAGAAAGCCAACCGAGATGACCGCCTGCCTCTGACGACGGACATTGGGAAACTTCGCGAGCCACCGCTTCAAAACTTTCTCTGCGCAAACGTCTTTCTATTTCTTGAACTTGCTTCCAAGCAGCCAACGTGTCAGCCGCAGTTGCATTTTGCATAACGCGGATAAGAATGTGGCTTACTTCAACATTTTCTTGCATTCGCCTGTGAGCCTCTTTGATAACGGCTTCTTGCGCTTCTCTATCGGTCAGATACGGCGCAGCTAATTGTGCGCGGTAATTTGTAAAATCTCTGATAAAAGCAGCAGTTGTGTCAAGTCCTTGATATTTTGCCTCCTCAACTCTCAATCTGAAATTGATAAACAACTCAACGTATTCTTCCAACGTTTTTTTATCAATCATATTTGTCGAGTTATTTTTGTTGTAAATGTACTCGAATTCCGACTTTGTTATCGGATTTCCGTTTATTCTCATAATAACAGGGTCGTTATCAACCTGCGCGAAAAGACTGCACGAAGCAGTCAACAAGATAGCGAACAAAATCTTTTTTACTTTCATAAATTTTAGCGAAAATTTTTCTCAAATACAACGTTGTAACTGAGGATTTTATTTTAAATGATTAAACTTATTAATTTTTTTTGGGAATAGCAGTTTGTTTTTCCACCCTATTTCTTTCTACAAAATCGCAAAGATAATGGATTTTTTCGGAAATCAACTCTACACTCTCACAAACTATCCTCTACTGTAATTCGGTGCTTCGCTCGTAATTGCAACATCGTGCGGATGACTTTCGGCAACGCCGGCATTGGTAATGCGCGTGAATTTCGCTTCTTGCAATTTTTCGATTGTTGGCGTTCCGCAATAGCCCATTCCGGCGCGCAATCCGCCGAGCATTTGATATACAACTTCGTACAAAACACCTTTGTACGGCACACGAGCGGCAATTCCTTCGGGAACTAATTTCCTAACATCAACTTCCACTTCTTGGAAATAGCGGTCTTTCGAGCCTTTTTCCATTGCTTCGAGCGAACCCATTCCGCGATAGGATTTGAATTTTCGACCATTGAAAATAATTGTTTCGCCCGGCGATTCTTCCACCCCTGCAAACATCGAACCCATCATCACCGAATCGCCACCGGCTGCGAGTGCTTTTACAATATCGCCCGAATAGCGCAATCCGCCGTCGGCAATCACAGGAATTTCGCGACCTTTCAAGGCTTTTGCCACATCGTAAACGGCTGATAATTGCGGAATTCCAATTCCAGCAACTACGCGAGTTGTGCAAATTGAGCCGGGACCAATTCCAACTTTTACGGCATCAGCACCGGCATCTGCTAAAAATTTGGCGGCATCGCCTGTGGCAATATTTCCTACAACAACATCGACTTGCGGAAAGGCTTTTTTCACCTCTTTCAATTTTTCGGCAACTCCTTTTGAATGTCCGTGAGCGGTGTCAATCACAATAGCATCGACGCCTGCTTCGACCAGCGCAGAAACACGTTCGAGCGTGTCGTGCGTAACGCCAACGCCTGCTGCAACGCGCAATCGTCCGTCTTTATCTTTCGAAGCGAAAGGTTTGTCTTTTGCTTTCGTAATGTCTTTGTAAGTTACAAGTCCGATGAGTTTGTTGCTGGCGTCAACAACAGGAAGTTTTTCGATTTTATGCTGTTGGAGAATGTCGGCTGCCGACTCCAAATCGGTGGTTTGTCGCGTTGTGATTAGATTTTCCTTTGTCATCACATCGTCAATGAGTTGGCTCATATCGCGCCGAAAACGCAAATCGCGATTAGTTACAATTCCGACCAAATGCCCTTCGGCATCAACCACCGGAATTCCGCCGATTTTGTAATCAGCCATCATTTTCAGAGCGTGCCCAACTGTTTTTTCACGCAAAATACTCACCGGATTGGAAATCATTCCGTTTTCGGCACGTTTTACATAGCGAACTTGTCGCGCCTGCGCTTCGATAGACATATTTTTGTGAACTACCCCAATTCCGCCTTCGCGAGCAATCGCGATAGCCATTTGCGCTTCGGTAACGGTGTCCATCGCTGCCGAAACGAAAGGAATATTCAACTTGATACTACGCGAAAATCGGGTGGATAAATCAACATCGCGAGGTAAAATTTCCGAATAAGCAGGAATTAACAATACATCGTCAAATGTCAAACCTTCGATTTGAACTTTTTCTGCAATAAAAGACATAAGTTTACTTGTTTTTTAATTGCGCACAAAGGTAGTTAAAAGTTTTCAGTTATCGGTTGTCAGAAAAGAGTTTTTAAAAACTTCTGACAACTGACAACTAAATGCTGAAAACTACCTGATAATACTCACATCGCCTCTCAGATTGTAAACCACGCCGTCTGTTCCTCTGGCGCGAATAACGTAGAAATAAGTTCCCGAAGGTGCATTTCTGCCTCCTACGCGACCGTCCCAACCGCGCGCCGGGTCAGTCCATTCAAACACCAATCTTCCCCAACTGTTGTATATCCAGCCGTGAAAACTTTCCAGCGAACGGTAAACTACGCGAAATTCGTCGTTTATTCCATCATTGTTGGGAGTGAAAACATTCGGCACTTCGAGCAACGATTCGCGCACTTCAACCACAAGAGAATCGCGGTGAACACAATCGCCGTTCGTTACCATAAGTTTAACATCATATCTTCCGTGCGAAGTGAATATATAGCGATGGTTTAGGTCTGTTCGCGTAATGAGCGGAGTGGTTGCATTATCGCGGTATATTCGCCATTCGACCATTGCGTTTTCGTCAGACGGTCGGCTTTGAAATTCGATATTAATCGGTGCAGAGCCGATAATGGGCGGAGTTGGTTCGGCTTCGCTCGGTCGGCTGATTTCGTTCAACGCATCGCGAACAGTAACAATCGCGGTCAAGCGACTTTCGATGGTTGTAATTGCAGGAGCGGTCGAAGAAAACTCGTGAGTGATATTAAAGCGGTCAGCAAATTGGTCGCCCGAAAGCGTAAACACAACATTCGGATGCAACGAAGTTGGAACTCGTATCTGTTGAGAAGTTGGGAGAACAATTGATTGTGATTTTTCATCATCAATCCATCTGCCATTCCCATCGCTATATATCAAACTTTGGTATCTTATGGTAAATTCGCGGTTGATTTGTCGAGGCAGAGAATTTCCAAAAGCAAAATAAACCATTGGCGGAACGGCGTTCGGATTGAGTTCAAGCACAGTATTGTCACAATCCGATTCGTCAAAAACAGGCTCAAAATAAGTGATATTGGGCAAATGTTGCTGATAGTCAATAATCCAAATGTAAGTATCATTTCCGTTAATTCTGACAATGTATCCGCCTGTTTCGAGAAAAAAAAGTTCGCTTTGATTGCTGATAGAAACGGTCGGATTTTCAAACCTAAACCAATTTATAGTAGTATAAGAGCCGGTATATCTAAGTTCGGCAGTGTTTATTTCGTTGACTATGAACACAAAATCAATTCCCGAAAGATTATTTGGCACAGGATAAGAATAAAACTGCGAACCCGAAACGGAAAATTGAGCCGAAACGGAAAAAACAGAGAACAAAACGAAAAGCGGAATGATTATTTTTTTCATATCAAAAATATTTAGCACAAAAATACATCTTTACTCATCAAAAACAAAAAAAATCTTGATTTATTACATTTCGGACATTTTAATACGGTTATTTTTTTTTACTTTTGCATCTTAATAATTGTCGAAAACTTTCTAAAATGAAAAGAAAAATAATCTGTTTTCTCATAACTATACTCAGTTTTTCCGTGTTTTCTTTTGCACAAAATCCGCATCAAACACGAGTAATTAATGGTATTGAATACTACGTTTATTCGGTACAGCAAGGCGAAGGACTTTTTCGGATAAGTCAGAATTTTGGCGTTTCGCAAGATGAAATTACGCGAATAAATCCCGAAATAAAAGATGGATTGCGAGCGGGACAAATCATTCTTATTCCGCGCCGGGCGCAAGCACAACAAACCGTGCAAACTCCACCATCTGCCAATGTGGTTGCAACGGCTTTTGGAGGCGGAAATAATCAACCTGCGCCTGCCGAGCAAAGAACAACGGCAGAAAATCGCGAGCCCGATTTTCATTTTCACACAGTTGAGAGGCGGCAAACGCTTTTTTCGCTCAGTCAGCAGTACGGCGTAACACAAGAGGATATTGTGAGATACAATCCGCAAGCGGCGCGTGGATTACGCACGGGCGAAGTAATTCGCATTCCAAGAGCGACAAATGTTCAAGCCGAAACTCGAACCGGTGAAACACAACAAAATGTTTCGGAGGAATATTTTATTCATACGGTCGAAGCGCGCGAAACTTTGTTTTCCATCAGCCGAAAATACAATATCTCGCAAGCAGATATTGAGCGATTGAATATGGATTTGGATGTTCTTTCCATCGGTCGCGAGTTGAGAATTCCGCGAAATGCAACTTCGGCACAAACGACCGATGCCGTGAGCGCGAGAACGACCTCATTTTTAGATTGGCGACGAATTTTTGGACGACAGCAAGCAGCGGGCGATACAACCAAATTGCGCATCGCGTTTTTGCTTCCGTTTTCGTTGGAAAATCGCAGTAATGTTGATATTCGCTTTCTCGAATTTTACGCAGGCGCGGTTAAAGCGATTTTTGAAGCGCAAGCAAACGGCATTTCGCTTGATATTCACACGTTCGACACAGGAACAACAGCGGAAAGAGTGCAGGATGTTTTTGCGCAAAATCCGATTTTGAGAGAAGTTGATTTAATTATCGGACCGGCGCATCACGTTCAGGTGCCGATTGTTACGCAATTTGCACACAGATATCGCGTAAAAACACTTATTCCTCTCAGCAACCGAGTTCCGGACATTGAACGTAATCCGTATATTTTTCAATTTAATCCCGGAATGAATGTAGAAATTGATTTTTTGAGGCAAATGTTCGACACGCAGTTTGCCAATATGAACATCATTTTTGCCAACATTGAAGGCGTTCCCGAAACAGACGAAGGCGCGATTATCAGCCAAGAAATAAGACAAATGCTCGACGAACGCCGACGAGCGTACAGTGCACTTTCGATTTCTACGTCCGAAAACAATCTTCTTGAACTGCCACTTGCTTCGCGAGCCAGAAATTTGATTATTTTCAACACCAATCAATTTCAATTGATACAAGCATTTTTGGCAAATCTGAATGTTGCCAGTCGCGATTACGACATTACGATTTTTGAGCGATACGGTTGGAAAAGTCGCGATGTACGTCGCCCGAATGGAATTTATGTTGCGCCTTTCCGCCCCGAAAACGAGATACTTCATTTGAGAAATTACGAGCAAAATTTTGTCAATTTATTTGGTTGGGAAGCGACTTATCACAGTCCGCGTTACGATATTTTGGGTTACGACCTCGTAAATTATTTCATCAGAATATTGAACGACAAAGAAAATGATATTGCAAATCAACTGCAATTGGAAGCGCATCGCGACGGATTGCAATCGCAATTCCGTTTTGTGCGCCGTTCGCTCGATTCGGGTTTTATTAATCAGCAAATGTATTTTGGGAATAGCCAAGTGAGATAAGAAGAAGCCCCCTAAATCCCCCACAGGGGGACTTTTTCAGAAATGGAAAAATAACAGGCTTTTAAAAAATGAAATTTTAAATATTGAAAATTGAAAACAAATTTTAATTATAGCACTTCAAAAAAGTCCCCCTGTGGGGGATTTAGGGGGCTTTTTTCGTGCCTCTTTTTTCTTTCAATTTCGATGGCAGTTTCGGCACAAGTTACTTTGCTCGAACGTCCCGAAATTCACATCGGAATGTCGCACGGCGCAACGGCTTCTCAACTTATGTTTCAGCCGAGCGTACGGCAAGATTTTTTGCTTGGCTACAACGGCGGATTTATGCTTCGTTATACAACCGAAGCAGGCAGAGCGTTGCAAGTGGAAATAAATTATTCGCAGCGAGGTTGGACAGAAAGGCATAATTTGTACGCGCGTCGACTTAATTATATAGAAATGCCTCTTTTGATGCACTTCGCTTTTTTACAGCGCGAGCGTGTATCACTTTTTTATAATATCGGTCCGAAAATCAGTTTTTTGCTGAACGAGCAAGTTTTGCACGACAATGTCGAAATTCCGATGGACGAACGAAATGAGCGACACAGAAACAATATTTCCAATCATTTTGATTATGGATTAACAGGAGGAATTGGTGTGCAATTCACCGCAAATCGGCAAATTTTTCTGCTCGAAGCGCGCGCAAATTACAGTTTAAGCACAACATTTCCTAACGACCGGCGCCATTTTTACAACTTTTCGAACAATATAAATGCCGCTTTAAATTTGGCGTGGTTGATGCAGATTAATAGACGAAAGACTGATAGATAAAATAAGATTGTTAGTTGGAAAGAGAAAAGACAATAGATTAACGATAAATCTATTGTCTTTTGGTTTTTTGTCTACAAGTCTATAAATATTCCTCTTCCTCTCTCACAACAACTTGTCTTACAAGTACATTTCTAATTCGTTGTCGTAATTGCATTTGTTGGTTTTCAACAACTCCGGGCGGTTCGGGTTCACCAAATCTATCCCATCTTGCGCGCGCAAAACGAACAGGCATCCACCGAAAATCAGGATTTATTTTGAGTGAAAAACGGAATGGAAGCGGACTGTCGGTAATGGTAATGTAATAAAGAAATTGCATATTCAAATTGTGGTGTCCTTCGAGAACTAATTGGTATCTGTCTGCCGTGAGTACAAAAGGATAAACTAGAATTTCGTTGCGCAGAATATCAAATTCGGCGGTCAAACTATCAATTCTAACCTCATTTCGCGTATTAAATCTCAAAGGTCTGGCAATCCTTCTAAGCATTTGGTTGTCAGTAACGAGCAAGTCAGTACCGCGCACCGAAGCCGCGCCAATCATAGTCGAAAATTTGGGTCGATAGGCAGAATCCATAAAGGTTTCAAAAACAAAATGGAATTCGCCCCTGCCGTGAAACGAACGAAGCATCGGCATAATGGTGTCCAAATCGGGTATCATATTCAACAAATCCTCAATTTCAATATCCAGCAAGTGAAAATCGACACCTGCAAAGAGATGATTTCGACGCGGAGTTTTATACATTGCCGTAAATTGCGCGCGCGCGCCGGGCATATCCATCAGAAGTTCGCCCACCATCAAAGTGCCATCGGCAACGTGAACATCACCACGTATGTTGCTCAACTCATTCGTCTGAAAAATAGCATCGCGAATTTCAGTATGCAACAAAATATCGACACCTCTCGGAACAAGAAAAGGAACTACGCCATCGGCTTCGGTAGCATTTTCGATTTCGTCTAATTCGGCTTGGTCGTAACCCAAACCGCTCGTGAGAGCCATCAACTGATTAATGTCAATAAAATCGGAGGCGAGCGTAAATCTGCCAACCATCACATCCTCGCCGCGAAAATATGCAAGAATATTGCTCAAATTACCCGATAAATTGAAATCCGATTTTCCCAAAATAACATTTGCGGTTTCAACATTAAATTCGCGCGGAGTGAAATCCATTTTAATATTCGGAATTTGAAGTGGGTCGGGCAAAATTGCCGTGTTCACAATACCGTTTTCAAGCATAAGCGAGCCTCTCGGCATCCATTTCAAGAAAACTTCCTCCTCGTTCGGATTGTGAAAAACCGTCGCGCTCATATCAATTTTATCGGCAGAGACGGTTTCGTCAGCCATATTTGCAAATAGTTTTCCGCTGTTGAACGCTACGCTAAATCGCATTTGGTCGGCGTGTCGGCGTTGCGGTGCAACCGAAACTCTCGCGTGCGGATTTTGAATATCAACCGCCATCGAATCCATTTCGGCAACAAGCGTGTGCGATTGAAACGCAAGACTCACCGCCGGAATTTGAAGTGTATCACGTACGTCTGACGTTTCGAGCGCGATTTTCGTATTTCGCAGCGAAGCACTGAAACCGTCAATCATACTCGCTTCCAACTTATCGGCGGTGATATTTGCCGAAGCAAAAGTGGTGTTTCGAGTTGTCGGATTGGCGTTCGGCAAAGCAAATTCTATTCGCGAATGATTGGTTTTGAGCGAAATACTGTCGTAAACCACGTCTAAATTATTCAAGGTCATCGCACCCGAAATTCGCATTTTTTCCAATTCCATATTTTGAACTTGCGAAAGCGTAAGTTCCGTTCGCACATTGGCATCAACTCGCCCTTTCATCGTGGTTTTCAACTCGTCGGGAATCATCGAATTAAATTCCGAAAGCACCAAATTGGCGTTTGTGGTGAGATTTACGCGCGGGTCGGAAAATAATCTGTTCACGCGACCCGAAGTTTGAATAACCGATTGCGGAGTTCGCGCGCGGAAATTATTTATCCGAACAAACGAAGTTGCATCATTCTGCAAATCAGTATAAATATTCAAATCGCCGTAAATTCCGTGCAACGGAAAGGGCAAAAGTTCGGCGTAAGTTGCCGTGCCGTTTTCGAGCAAAAGATGAATATCGAGCGTCGGCATCGAATTTTCACCGTAAGCACCAACGATTGTTCCTTCGGATGAAATTTGTCCGCCAACAGTAATTCCTTCCAAAAAATGCTCGAACGAAGCCGGAACAAGCGCAATCAAATCGGCGATATTCCACGCTTGAAGCGAGTAAGAAACATCAGTCAAAATTTGTTGATTTATCGTATCTCTCTCTACTGAACCTTGCATCGAAATTTCCAAACCATCGATTGAAGCAGTCAAATTTTCAAAATTTATTTTTTGACGAGAAATCACAACATCGGCAATGGTTCTAAGCGCGATATTCGCATCGGTCAAATATTGTTCGCCTTCGTAGTCAAATGAAATCCGAAAAGGTAAAACACTAAGGTCAGCGCGCACATTGTCCGAATTTCGCGAGGCAGTGAACGCAGGTGAAAAATGTATAATTTCAGCCGTCATTTCCGAAGCGTGGTCGGTAAAAAATATACGGAACGGAATTAACATCAAATCAACATCAATATTATCCATTGTTCGCATCGAAAAATCTATTGTTCCCGATAACAAAGATAACAAAGGTGAATTCGTCAAATAAATTTCCATTTTTGACTTTTTATCAAGAAAATAAACATCGTCAACCCAGAAACTCACGTGCGCATCAACATCGTCTAACGCACGCATCGAACCGTTCAACGTTATCGACAAATTCGTAACATTCGCTTTCATTTGCGACTGATTATCAACAAAATTAATGTCAATATTTCTCAATTCTATTTCAGAAATATTGACCAAAACAAAAGGCATTTCAAAAGGCGTGGTTTCGGTTGTGTCGGTCGGAAAAATATCGAAATTCGTATTTCCATCGCTATCGATAAACGCGCAAATTCTACCGTTCACAAGGTGAATATCACCAAGCAAAAGTTCGTTATTTCGCAGTAAAGCGCGAATGTCAACTTTTGCTTCCATTCGCTCGACCACGAGCAAGGTGTCGCTGCACGCGCCGGTCATCGGATTTATGAGCGCAAAATCGTCGATTCTCAACGAAAAATGAGGAAAAGTGCGGAAAAATGTCAATTTCACACTTCCAAGTTCTGCCTCGCAGCTTATAAAATTCGGCAACTGATTTTTTACAATCGGCGTAATTCGCTCGGGCGTAAACACAATCCACAAAACAATGCTGACAACGATTGTGAGGAACAATATCAGCGAAGCGAGCGAAATAGATAGTATTTTCAAAAATTTTTTCATCTGGTTTTGGTTTTAGCGCGTTTATTCTGGTACTTTTGTAAATGAAAATGTCCTTCCAAAATCATCTCTATATCTCAATGTGGTAGAATTCAACACGGTAACTGTAAAAATTCTCGTAACTAACGGACCACCAATCATCACAGAGTGATAATTGTGTTCCAATTCCGCGCCGTTGAGCGACCAATCAAACCGAAGTCCTTCGCCGGCTTCTACATCAATATCCTCGTCGGGATTCCAACTTACACCGGAATGATTGGGAGAATAGATATAAAGCAGATTTCGGGTTTCGTCTTTCCACTTTCCAATCAGCAAACTTTCGTCAAAGGTGGTTTCTCCGCACGAGGTAAAAAACAGCGCGAAAACCGCAAACAGTCCAAAATAAACTAAAACATTTCTCATAATTTTTCATAAAAGTTGATACACACAGATTTATTTTGTGTACAAACACAATGCCAAAGGTATGAATTATTTTCAAAAACAACAAAAACAAGCCTGTTTTCTGCTAACATCAAAAAAAATGCCTACATTTGCAAAAACATAAAAAAAATACGGTTTTGGATAGTTTTTTTTTACTCAATATCACTTTTCACACTCCCGATTTAGCGGCAGTTGTTGCGTTGGTGGCAGCTGTTTTGCTGTTGTTTTGCTCCGCGCTTATTTCTGCATCGGAAGTTGCTTTTTTCTCACTCAATCCTGCTATGCTGAACGAATTGCAAGAGAGTGACAGCAAAACAGACAAAAAAATTCTCAACACGCTAAAACATCCGCAACAATTATTAGCCACTATTCTTATTGCAAATAATTTTGTAAATGTTGCCATTATTTTACTGCTCACAAAGTTTACAACAACGATTTTGAGTTTTGAACGCCATTTATTGGAATTTGTTTTTCATACCGTTGTGATTACATTTGTCCTGTTGCTGTTTGGCGAAATAATGCCGAAAGTATATGCCACGCAAGCCGTAAAAAAAACAGCAGCAGCAACGGTCGATTTTTTGTCGGCGCTGCGAAAAATATTTTCACCATTTGTAAAATTGCTTGTAAATTCAACTTCTATCGTCAACCGCCGTTTGGAAAAAAAGAGCCGTTCCAATATCTCAATCGATGAACTTTCGCAGGCATTGGAACTCACTTCACAAAAAACAGACGAGGACACGGAAATTTTGGAAGGAATTATTAAGTTCGGGAATATCCAAGTTTCTGATATTATGACTTCTCGCGTTGATATGGTGGATGTTGATGCAAAGTTGAATTACAAAAAATTGCTTGCTATTATCGCCGAATCGGGCTATTCGCGCATTCCGGTTTACTCGGGCAATCGTGATAATATTCGCGGAATTTTGTACAGCAAAGATTTGTTGCCGCATTTGGATAAACCGATGAGTTTCCGCTGGCAAAGCCTCATTCGGCAAGCGTATTACGTTCCCGAAACAAAAAAAATCGACGATTTGCTGAACGAATTTCTCGAAAATAAAATCCACCTTGCGTTGGTGGTTGACGAATACGGCGGCATTTCGGGTTTGATTACATTGGAGGATATTTTGGAGGAAATCGTTGGCGATATTAGCGATGAATACGACGAGGAGGAAAAATTATATACGAAAATTGACCAAAACACGTTTGTGTTTGAAGCCAAAATACAACTGAACGATTTTTACAAAATTGCGAAAATAAATAAAGATGATTTTGCGAAAATAACCGACGAAGTGGAAACACTTGCCGGTTTGATATTGGAATTGGTTGGCGAAATTCCGCCAAAAGGACAGCACGTGAAATACGGAAAGTACGAATTTGAGGTCTTGTCGGTCGATGATAGACGAATAAAAGAGATAAAACTGTTTATTAACGACAAAAAAGATAAAAAAACGAAGGTTGAGAACGATGATTAGAACAAATATAAATTTGACAAAACTTGCGGCAATGGTGTTTTTGCTGTTCTTTTTTGCAGGAATATCACATTCTTGCCAAAGAAGTCACACGCCTCGTCCGTACGGATTTTTTCGAGTTACTATTCCACCGCACGAATACAAATGCATCGGTTCGCGGTACAATTTGCCGTATAAATTCGAGTTGTCGAAATTAGCCGAAATAAAATTGCGTCAAAGCGTAGACGAGGTGTATTGGGTTGATATTGTTTATCCGACTTTGAATGCGATAATTCACGGCAGTTATATACGGATAAATAACAATTTGTTTGAATTAACAGAGGACGCGCGCCAATTTGCTTACGCGCACGTGAGTCGAGCAAGCGATTTGAGAGAGCCGTTTTTCTATCATCCCGAAAAATCGGTTTACGGAGTTTTGTACGACATCAGAGGAAATGTGGCTTCGCCCATACAATTTTTTCTGACCGACAGCGTGCAACACTTTTTTCGAGGCGCGTTGTATTTCAACAATCGCCCAAATCAAGATTCAATCGCACCAATGCTCGATTATATTCGCCAAGATATTATTCATTTGATAGAAAC
>Ga0123355_10005361_pt1 | contig 18746 bp, 18 predicted proteins | sample TergutEmb28metaG_3_FD_89872 | JGI IMG/M metagenome (GOLD analysis project Ga0123355, IMG submission 89872) | Embiratermes neotenicus P1 segment gut microbial communities from Petit-Saut dam, French Guiana - Emb289 P1 | ecosystem: Host-associated > Arthropoda: Insects > Digestive system > Gut ... | reverse complement strand
TGGAACGTTGTTTATAACAAGGCGGACTTCTTTTGCGCCCGCTTTGTAAAGACGACGAGCAGCGGCGGCCGCCGCCCATACGCTCAGCGTATCAGGAGTTACAACAAGCAGGAAAACATCGCAAAGGCCGGTGGGGAAGCTGGAAGGCTCGACGCCGTCAACTATGACGAAATCATACTCGCCAAGGGTTCCGAGCAGGGCGCGGATTTTTTCCTGATCATTTGCGCCGGAACCATCCCCGGCGGGCAGGAGAAAAAGCTGGGGGATTTTTTCGACTTCCACAATGGCTTCCCCGGCTTCACAGCGCCCGGCAAATACGTCAAGTGCGCCGAAAACAGCGTTCTTAACGCCTAAAATCAGCTCCAGAGAACGGGTGTTGCGCTCAAGGTCAATAAGTAGGGTTTTCTTTCCCGACCTTGCCAGCGCCGCGCCGGTATAGGTTGCAACACAGGATTTCCCTGTGCCGCCCTTGCCCGAGCACATAACGATACACTTCAAAGCGGAACACCCCCTTATAGTTTTACCATAAAAATGCAAAAAAGAACAGTACCTTTTGTAAAATTAATTGACAGTGGTTCTTCGTTTGTTATCCTGAGCGAAGCGAAGGATCTTTATTGTTCAATGGCAATGCTTGCGAAGCGGACTCCTTTGCCGTTAACCGTCAACGGTCAAATGTTCATTGTCCTCCGGATACTCCGGCTGTGCGGGGGGAGCAGGAGGAGCTTGCCGCTCAAAGCCGAAATAGGCGTCAAAAACTGCGCGGGCCACCGGCGCGCTGGTAAAGCCATGCCAACCTTTTTCGATAATTACAGCCACGGCCAGTTCAGGCTCCTGAGCCGGGGCGAAAGCTATAAAAGCGGAATTGGGAAGCCCGGCGGTCTCGGGAGTACCCGTTTTGGACGCCACGTCAATAGGGTACCAGCCAAATATGCTGGCAGCCGTGCCGCCCGGGCGGGATGCGGCAACCATGCTGGCAACAACCGCTTCAAAGGCTTCCACGGGCACATCCATACGCGAAGCTACCCGGGGCTGGAATGGTTGAACTACTCTCTGTTGTGAATAGTCCCTGATTTCATGTACAATAGTCAGATCCATGCGCGTGCCGCGGTTGGCTATGGTAGCGGTGAAATTGGCTATCTGAAGTGGTGTATAGCTGTGCAGCAACTGCCCGATGGAAGACTGGATTAAATCTCCCTCAAACCATTGCTCCCCCATAAGGGCCTGTTTTGTTTGAGGATTGGAACGCCTGCCCGGCCGTTCAGGCAGCTCAATCCCGGAGGGAACCCCCAACCCCAGCATGGCGGCGGCGTTATCAATGGCGTCTATACCGATCCTGCGCCCGACTTCATAGAAATAAATGTTGCAGGAAACAGCCATCGCACGATTGAGGCTGACGTGACCGTGGTAGCCTAAACAGGTAAAGACATGGTTGCCAACTTGGAAGTTTCTGTGGCATCCAATCGTGGTATTAGTACCGACAACTCCCGCATTCAGGCCGGCCAGTGCCGTTACCGGCTTGAAAGTGGAACCCATGGCGTATTCTCCCTGCAGGGCGCGGTTGAGCAGCGGTGTGAGGTACGTTTCGGCGGACAGGCGTGCATAATCCTGCCGGAATGTACTCAGGTCATATGATGGGTAAGTGGCCATAGCCAGAATTTCGCCGGTTCTCACATTCAGAACAACGGCTGCGCCGCTGTCCGCCTCTCTGCCCTCGCCCGGCCTGGCCGTTTGCTGAAGGCGGTGGATCTGATTTGCCAAGGCTTGCTGGAGCAGCAGTTGCATATCGGCGTCTATAGATAAAACCAGTGTATTGCCTGGGATTGGAGGTTCTTCCACAGTCGTGATTACGCTTCCGCGCGCAAGGTGTATTTCCCGCCGCCCGTTTATTCCACGCAGCTCTGATTCAAAGGCCCGTTCGACCCCGCCTCGGCCGATGGTGTCGTCCATAGCGTAGCCAAGTTCTCTAAGCTCCTCAAATTCTTCCCTGTAGATGGGGCCGACAGTGCCGATAATATGGGGCGCCAGCAGACCGTTTACATGATGGCGTATCGCACTTTCTATAACGTCCACGCCGGGAAGCTTATAGCTGTGTTCCTTTATGCGGATAGCGGCTTCTCTTGTAACGTCCGGCGCAAAGGTGTAAATCTCAACAACATTTAAGGCGAAACCCCGCTGCGCCATCTCATAGCGTACGCCCGCGAGTTTTCGCTGCTGATAGGGCTCAAAATCATCCAGATCAAACCGCCGCACCAATTGGAACATAACGTCTTCCGCCGTGGCATAAGGCTGGAGATTCAAAAAAACGCGCAGCCTGTCCATGTCGGGGCCGCGTTCAGGAAGGATATAATAAGGCTGTGTCATAGAAATGGGCAGATTATCCGTCCACTCAACATTCAGATTCCGGCAAAGTTCCATCAAGCTCAGGATCACTTCGTTTTGAATAGCCACCGGAAGCCAGGCCCGGTCTAAAACGACGTCGTAACCCATGTGATTGACAGTTATAGGGTTCATGTTGCGGTCAACTATCTCGCCGCGGACAGCGCGGATGGTTTGGGTGCTGATATGCCTTCCTTCAAGGAGCCTTAGGTACTCGTGAGCGTTAATGATCTGAATATCCATAAGACGGGCAGTGAACACGCCCGCCACAATCAAACAAAGAAACGCCAAAAACCAACGCCGCCAGCGCAGAGCCGAAAGCTTCATTGTCGGGTGTGCTCCTTTCATGTGGGTTTTATTCCATGCGCAGGTTTGATTTTTATTATAACCACGCAGTATTTAGGTGTCAATATGGGAATTGGGAATTGGTAGCAACGTTAACAAGAGCGGCAAGCTAACTGGATCTCGTTGGTATTCTACCAATTCCCAACTACCATCAAGCGCAAGCAGCGGCCCGGGCTTTACCCCGGGCCGCCGCGGCGAGGTAGCAGGATAGAGCAACCTCGAACGTAACGAAAAACATTTTGAAGTTTTTCTTTTGGTTACTTTTCTTTTTTCTTAAAAAGAAAAGTAACCGTGGCTCTGGGGGCAGCGCCCCCAGAGGATTTTTTATCCCCTGTCGTAGACGTCTTTGCCGGTCGCGTCGATGGCTACCACAACGGGCAGTCTTTCGACCGCGAGGCGTCTTATGGCTTCCGGGCCGAGATCTTCGAAGTCTACCAGTTCCACTGATTTAACGCACTGGCTCATAAGGGCGGCGATCCCGCCTACCGCAGCGAAATATATGCCGCCATGCTCTACCATTGCTTTCTTGGTGGCGTCGGTGCGATTCCCCTTGCCGATCATTACTTTCAGCCCGCGGGCGATAAGGTCGGGCGCGAAAAGATCCATGCGTCCGGCTGTGGTGGGGCCGATTGAACCTATTACCATTCCGGGTTTGGTGGGCGAAGGCCCGGCATAGAAAACGGCGTTTCCGTTAAAATCGAAAGGCATATCCTTTCCTTCGGCAAGCATATCCGCCATCCGCTTGTGGGCGGCGTCCCGCGCAGTATATATATCGCCGGTGATGTAAACCATTTCGCCGCAGCTAAGGCTTTTGATTACTTCGTCGGTAAGCGGCGTTTTAATTTCCCGCAACTCGCTCATAGATGAATCCCTCATTTCTCAATTCTTGTTGTTTGTTGATTTTAGAGAACGGCTTCTTCGTGGCGGTTGGCGTGGCAGCTGATATTGACCGCCACGGGCATCCCCGCGATGTGGGTTGCGAACGTGTTGATATGTACCGCCATTGCCGTGGTCAGGCCGCCAAGCCCCGCAGGCCCTATGCCCATTTCGTTGATTTTTATGAGGAGTTCGTCCTCTAACGCGGCCCAATAGGGATCGGGATGGCGCTCGCCAAATTTGCGGAGCAGCCCCTGCTTGGCCATTTTGGCGGCCAGCTCAAAGGAACCGCCTACGCCCACGCCAACAACGATGGGAGGGCAGGGGTTGGAGTCGGCAAGCCTTATCGTTTCAAGCACGAAGTTCTTAACCCCTTCGATGCCGTCGGCGGGTACAAGCATCTTCAGTCGGCTCATATTCTCGCTGCCGAACCCTTTGGGCGAAACCATGATCTTAAGTTTGTCACCCGGCACGATTTCATAGTTTATGACAGCGGGTGTGTTGTCGTTGGTGTTGGTGCGGTGTATCGGATCCTTCACGACGGATTTGCGCAGATACCCTTCCTGATAGCCCTTCTTTACGCCATCATTCACGGCTTGATTTATGTCACCGCCAACGATTTGGACGTCCTGCCCGACTTCCAGAAAAACCATTGCCATGCCCGTATCCTGACAGATGGGCATCTGGCACTCGATGGCGATATCCTGATTTTTCAGCATGTCTTCAATAACCTGGCGGGCGACGCCTTTTTCCTGCTTGACGGCCTTTTCCATGCAGCCCCGCACATCGGGCGACACAACGATACAGGCTTTTATGCAAAGCTCCGCGATTGTGTTTGAAATGTCGTTAACATGAATCTTTTTCATAATTACATCACCTCTTAATAACTAAATGTAAGCAACGGGCCGTGCTGCTGCGCGCCGTAAACATCCTTCTCGCCCAGCGCCCCGGAAGCCATGGGGCGGACGATGGTGATTTTCACGGCCTTGCTGGGGGGGAAAGCTATAACAGAAAGCACATCGGATTCCGCCATACCGTATAGTTTGGCGAAAACGGCTTTTGTCATCACGTTTTTTGCCGCAAAATCCTCGAAAACCGCCTGCTCTTTGAACATGATGTCGAAAGTAATCTCAAACGGCCCGGAATTTTTGCTGCGGATAACCGACGCCACGTCAACTAATTTGGTCATACTATTGCCCCCTTGTCACATTGGTATATTTTTACAGGGAACAGTTCGCAGGGATCGTTCACCGGCATCAGGCAGTAAAGACTGAATGCGTAAACCTCCCCGGCCTTGAGATCGGACGGAGAGAAAGGAAACGCCAGATTACCCGCGGTTGAGATCCGCCCCTTGTAACCGTAATGGAGCAGTGTTGAGCGGGCAAAAGAGCATACGGTGTCGGCTTGAGCGGGGGTGGGCGCCACGGCTTCAATGATGATGGCCACCTCGCCGGGGATAGGGGCGCCCGCATCGTAAAACCCTGCGCCTGTCCGGCCATAAACTTTGAAATCCAGAAAGAATTCGCCCATGCTTTCAAAGTTGCTGGCCACACGCTCTTTGACAGCCGCAACGATTTCATCCATCTGGCTTATCATGATGGGGTCAACGGTAGCGGCGAACGACACGGTGCGGTAGCCAACTTTTCGGGCCGCCTCCAGCTTGATATGGTATACTTCGTCCACTATAAGGCGGCTGCCGCGCACAATTACGGTGTCATCGCTGGCCTGCTCAAAGGTTGTTTGTTTCAGATCCAGCACGCCGCCGGGGCCGGGCAGCCGGGTGGGGTCGCTTTTCTCATACAGGGTATGGGCGGCAACGGATGTGGTGGTGCATTTGCGCGCGGAACTCAGAGGAGCAAGCTCGAAGTGATCTTCGCGCAGGGTGCCGAACATGCAGTCGCTGCCGCTGCCGGGTGTTGCCGCAATGGCCGCGCACTCCAAAATTTTGCCCATATGCAGGGCCAGCCCCGCGTCAAAGCCGTCCAAAATCGCCAGCGCGGCAAAAACGGTGGGGTCGTAGGCCCGCCCGGTAACGATCACCTGCGCTCCGGCTTTAAGCGCCTCAACAATCGGCTCGTGCCCCATTTGGGCCACGATGTTCACACTGTCCTCAATGTCTTTCAAGGTGGGCTTAGGTGCGGGATAGTAGTCTTTAAGTTTGCCTGCGGCAAAATTCTTTTTCACTACTTCCTTGTCAATCTGTGCGGAAATAACGGCCATTTTAAATGAAAGCCCTTTTTCTCTGGCGATTTCATGTATGATATCAACATTCCAGTCTAGATGGGTGTCGGCGCCGGCGCCTCCCGCCGAACCGATTATGAGGGGAATGTTATCCTTGCAGGCCGCAACCATCATGAACTCCAGGTCCCGCTTTACCGCCCCGCGGTTTGTAAAGGATTCACCGCTGCCCAGATAATAAGGCCCGGGGTCGGTGGAACCCGCGTCCACGGCTATAACATGGGGCTTCATAGCCATTCCCGCCTCAAAAGAGGCCGCCGGAAAGCCATAGCCCAAAATAGCCGTGGGGGATAGCACTCTAAATTCCTTCATACATTATCCTCCCGAATTATTTACTTCCCGCGTGTATTTCGGGAACAATTGGGGCGAGCGCATGTTTGTTTCAATTCCGGCGTCTTTTAGCGTCTTGGCGTATTTATTCACATGCTCAATCGTCATCTTGCCGATCTTAACGCCGGGAGCCTTTTTCGCGGCCTCTTGCCCGCACAGGCGGCCAAACACGACAAAATCCAACACGGAATTGCCAAGCACGCGGTTGCGGCCATGTACGCCGCCCGAGGCTTCGCCGGCAACATACAGGTTGGGGATTTTGGCGGTGGTGCCGTCGCTTTCAATTTCCACGCCGCCGTTTTGATAGTGGAAAGTAGGGTAGACGAGCACGGGTTTTTCGTTTACATCAATGTCATACTTTTTAAACATGCTGACCACGGCGGGGAAATATTTTTGCATTGTGCCCTGGCCTCTTTTGATATCGATCATGGGAGTGTCCAGCCAGACGCCGAAACCATTCGGGGTGGGTATGCCTTTGCCGCGATGGTTACATTCGCGGATAATGCCGGAAGCGGCAACATCCCTTGTTTCCAGCGGGTTTATAAAAGCCTCGCCGTCAATATTTAACAGCATTGCGCCGAAGGAACGCACTTTTTCGGTTACCAGCGCGCCGAAAATCTGGACAGGGTATGCGGCCCCCGTCGGGTGGTATTGGATTGTGTCCGGGTACATCAGAGGCGCGCCCACGCGATATGCCATAACCAAGCCGTCCGCCGTGGCGCCGTAATGGTTGGTCGTTGGGAATCCCTGATAATGCAGGCGTCCTGCGCCCCCCGTAGCGAGAATAACCGTTTTTGCTTTGGCAATGAAATACTCGCCGGTTTCCATGTTTTTAAGCACGGCGCCGGCAGCGTTTCCATTCTCATCCATAACCAATTCAAGCGCGGAGGTAAACTCAACGACAGGAATTTGAAGATTCTGCATTTCATCTCTGAGCACGCGCGTGATTTCCAAGCCCGTATAGTCCGCGCAGGCCATAAATCTTTTGCGGGATATACCGCCTCCCAAAACTGTAACTATGGTACCGTCCGGTTCTTTGTCAAACAAAACGCCCATATTGCTCAGCCATTCAATGCTGCCCGGGGCTTCTTTAACCAGACGTCCCACAAGCTCCGGCTTGCCCTTGAAGTGGCCGCCGCCAAAAGCGTCCAGATAATGCTGCATGATGGAATCATTCGGTTTGGTCGCCGCCTGGATTCCCCCCTGAGCCATTGTACTGTTGGCGTCCCCCATGCGCAGCTTGGTGACGATCAGCACGTTTGCCCCGGCTTTTTTGGCTTCGATGGCGGCGCACGCGCCTGCGCCGCCGCCGCCGATGATCAGAACGTCAACGTCGTAGGCGATTTTGTCAAGGTCGATATCCATGCCGTAGATTTGGCTGTTGGAATTAAGCAGGTCTACAAGCTCCTGGGGTGCTTTTTCACCTTTATTGGGGCCGATGCCGATTTTGCCGAAAGCGGCTTCCCTGAAGTCGGGGTGATAATCATGCAGCAAGTTATCTTTTTCTTCGGCAGTCAGCCTTCTTGGATCCGTCACAAGCCTTTCGGGGCGCGTGGCTTCCACTTTTTTGATAGATTCCAGCATTTGCGCGCTCAGCATTTATTATCCCTCCTCGATGTCCCTGGTATTGTACAGGTGGACTATTTCTTCAATCGGTTTTGCCAGCATCTCCGCGAAAGCCGCGTCTACTTCGCCATTGCGCACAGCAGCAGCGGCTTCTTTCATGTGGGTCGCTTCCGGCTGTATGTATTTGCCGTTCAGCCTTCTGGCAAGTACACCCACCATAGGATGAGAAATACCCGCCGGACATCTGGTGGAGCAGACGCCGCAGGAAACACAGTCGAAAGACAGGTTGGAGCATTTTTCCAGATCGTTGCGCTGGGCGTAGGCTATGTACTGCATTACGCTAAGTTCTTTCGGGCATGATTTTGTACACGCGTTGCAGCCGATACATGTGTATATTTCCGGATAAAGCTGCATAAAAATCTGCTGCTCCGGCTTTATCTTTTCTATGTCATACATCTTTTTCATCGTCGGGAAAAAGGGCAGTGTAGCCACATACATTCCGTCTTGCACCTGGGTTTGACAAGCCAGAGCGGCATGTAACGTGTTTTGTCCCGCAATTCTGTACATGGTGCCGCAAGCGCCGCAAAAACCATGACGGCAGCCGCAGCCTCGCAATAGCGTGTAACCGGCGTATTCCATCGCGGTCATAATGGTCAGATCCGCTGGCACTGTGTAGCGCTTGCCGTACAAATATACATTTGCCATTTCTTGCATTTGATCACTACATCCTTTCTGCTGTGTCGACAGGGCTGTAAGGGCGTCTGTCGACAGTATTTTTGATTGCTGTGTCGACAGGGCTGTAGGGGCGCCTGTTGACGATATTTTGATGAGAGAAAGCCAACACCTTACAGCACCACCGCGGCGCATCCCAAATTCGACAAGAATGCTGTCTTCTTTGGAGCTTAACGCTATCTGCTCATTGTAACAGGTCAGTAGTGCCATGTCAATAAAAGCGGCAAGAAAAAGTTCACGTTGCATTAAGAAACTATTAACAATTGACAAAAATATGACAATGTTGAAGATTCCCTAACAAACTCCCGGTTGCGTTTCTTTTTTGCAAAAATAAACGCAGAAAGGCGCATATCCCGCTCAGCAAGTTGCCATAATTTAACGAGGGAGGAAAATTATGCTTATTGCCGCTGCTAATGTTATTTCCCTGCTGCTTACCATGCTGTACGCTTTTTTGGCGTTGGGCTCTTGCGCGCTTCCTGTTCCGGCTCCGATTTACGCTGTTCAAACTGACATTCCCCTGCCGGCTGAGGAGGGCAGACGGCTGGCTATTCTCAGCGCCAGGGGGGATGCTTCTCACAGCCTTTTGAGAGCCGCGAATTTATTCATGCTTGAGAATCCCGGCGTGATAATCAGCGTTCAGACCATAGGCGCAGAAACTGATTATGGTTCCGCTTTGCGATCCCGCCTGCTTTCGGGGGAGCGGGTTGATATTTTTCATATTTTTGGACATTCGGATATGATAGAGCTTAAATCTCACCTGGAGGACTTGTCCGACCTTTACTGGGCTGAAAACGCCATTGCCGATACTCTTGAGCCGGTAAGCGCCGACGGGCGATTTTTCGGGATCCCTTACTCTGTGGAGGGTATCGGGCTTATAGCCAACCGCCGGATCTTTGACGCTGCCGGGGTTTCTCTTTCGGGCGTGAATACTTTCGACGAGTTGGAGGACGTTTTCAGGGATCTGCGGGAAAAAATTACGTCGGGAGAGCTGCGCGCGGATTTTCCCTTGCTGGAATCGGTAACATCCCTGCCCGGGATGGACGACGACTTCTTGAGCCGTCAACTGGCGGATATCGCTATTGGAGGCGAATTTTCCACCTCCGCCTCCGCTGTGCGGGCCGCTTCTATTTCCTATTCAAACGCCCAAGCAATGGGATTGTATGTCAGCCTGCTCGCCCGGTACACCACTCACGGGCGCGCTTGGACAATGCTGATGGATATTCACCGCAGCGATCAGGTCGAAAACGGCCTTGCCATCGAACGGGTTGCCGTTATTCAGCAAAATGTGCAAGTCGGCTGCCGGATTTTGGACGTCAACTCCGAGCTTGGACGTCATCTCCTGCTTTTGCCCATCCCCCTGGATGGGGCCGATCATGGATATATTTATACGCACGCGCCAATTTATTGGGCTGTCAATTCAGGCGCCGACGCGGAAGCCAAATCCCTTGCCCGCGAATTTCTAACCTGGCTTTATCGCAGCGAAACCGGTGCGCGCTTTATTGCCGAGGAAATGAGAGTCCTCTCGCCTTTTCGCGACACCGGTACGGATACCGCCAATCCTTTGCACAATCAATTGCTTTCCTACATTAATCAAGGCAGATATCTGCCGCGGCGTCACCGGGATTTTCCTCAGGGTTGGGCTGTTAACAGTTTTGCCAACGCGTTGAGGGATTATTTCACCGTGCGGGAACTTACTTGGGATGAAGTAGTTCGGCGAAAAATGCAGGATTGGATTTATACTCGGATTGGATAAATTGGCGGGACAATACAAAACGTTTTGTGGATGTAAAAAAGAACGGGGGGTTCCCCGTTCTTTTTTGTCAGGTTATTTCATCGCGGAGTTAAGAAGGTCTTCGACGGAAATACCTTTTTTAGCGGCTGCCTCGGTAACTTTAGCTAAAAGTTCCGCTTGTTTCGCAATCTCAAGTTCTTTGATCTGACCTTTGATTTCGGCTACTTCCGATTGTTTTTTTTCGAGCTTTTCTCTAAGGTCTTTAACTCTGCTGTCCAAACTGCGGGCTACTCCTCTTGCCATTTTAAACTTCCCTCCTTTATAATAAATGTGTTTTCAAAGATATTGATATTATATTACACCATTTTTATAAAAAATCAAGCTATTTTGTTTATTTTTCTTTTTCGACGTCTTTGTTTTTTTTCTTTATTTTGACTGCGGCAAGAGGGCTTTGATGAACGGCTTTCTCTATTTGTTTGTTGGAGACATGAGTGTAAAGCTCTGTTGTGGCAAGGTTAGCGTGGCCTAAAATTTCTTTGAGAACTCTGATATCCACCTGACCATGTTGGTAAAGCAAGGTTGCGGCGGTGTGTCGAAGCTTGTGCGGAGAATACCCCTGCCCATCTAATCTGGCGGATTTAAGACACTGTGCCACGACTTGTTCCACCCGGCGCGGAGTAATTCGGCTCCCGCGGGATGACAGAAAAAGTGCCTTATTTTGCGCGGCCCCGCCTATCTGTTCCCGTTCCTTATAGTATTCATCAAGGGCAAAAAGACAGGCGCCATTGAGATAAACAATCCGTTCCTTGTTCCCTTTGCCCAGAAGCTTTAAAGTATTCTCCCTGATGTCGTAAAGATTAATTCCCACAAGTTCACTCAGGCGCATCCCACAATTGAGAAAAAGAGTTAGAATGCAATAATCCCGCCGCGGGAATTTAGAATCCACCGAGGCTACAAGCTCAAGACTTTCCTCAAGCGTAAGATGCTTTGGCAAAGACTTTTTAACAGAAGGCAACTCCAAATTCTTAAGCGGATTATCTTCGAGAACACGTTCCTTAACAGTTAGATAATTAAAAAACGAACGCAGGCTGCTTACTTTCCGGGCGCGCGTTTTTGCATTGTTTTCGCGCTCGGTCATCGTGTAGTTGAGAAAACCGTAAACGTCCGAAAGCGTTACCGCACGCAGCGTTTCGATACCCACATCGTCAATGGAGATTTTTTGCGTATCCTGCGTGGAGCTTGTTTTGCTGATTTTAAGATATCGCATAAAAGTGCGCAAATCGACATAATATGCGTTTACCGTGCGCGGGGAACGCCCGCGTATGGTAAGCATGTAAAAAAGAAAATCTCTGAGATGTTTTGGCGCGTCCTCGTATTTATTTTCCGTCATTAATTGCGTTCTCCCATACCCGGCCAATATATTATTTTCACGCGATTTGACATAAAATCCGTTAATTTATTTTAAATTGTTAAAAGCATACTGTCAACTAAAAATTCCCGCCGGCAGAAACTTGCGCGCGGGGTTATAGCTCTCGTTGTTGGTTTTATATGGAGTTGTACATCGAAAAAAAGGCAAAGCAAAATGTCGCGCAAAGAAATATTTCTTTGCGCGACATTTATATTATGGAGCGCTTCGGCCACACAGCGGGCTATTGGTGGGCTTTTTAGCCGCCCCGCTGTGCTAGCACCCCTTGTTGGAGGAAGCGCTGACCATAACACTATAATATTCGCAATGCCAAATTTGGCTCCAATAGGAAACCTGACCTGTAAAGTCTGTTGAGAGTTTTACAATAATCTTCATTTTGTTACCAACTTATGACTTTACATTTCGGCCATATTGTTATATAATATAAAAAAAGCGGCTGAGTATTAAATCGGCCGCTTTTGCCTTGTTTTGGCTTTTAATGTTTCTGTTGTTCCTTAATCAAATACACATTAAAGAGACGGTAACTATGGATATGCGACTGTTTATTGCAATCAATTTTAATGAGGATACGCGCGCGCGGCTGGTTGCCTTGCGCGATGAGCTGCGCTTCCGCTCTGAGTGTGGCAATTTCAGCTTGCCCGAGAATCTTCACCTGACTTTGGCGTTCCTCGGCGAATGCAGCGCCCGCCAGATGGCCGGTGCAAAAGATTCTCTGGATTTTCTGCAATTTGCACCGCTGTCCATCATGATTGAGCGCATCGGCAATTTCCAGGGCGGTTTGTGGTGGGCGGGGGTTAAATTAACGACGCAGTTATTGGGGCTTCAGCGCGAATTATCCGACGCTTTGAAGAAACGTGGCTTCGCTCTGGAAAATCGCAAATTCAGCCCTCATATTACTATTGGGCGAAATATTATAACGGACGTTATGCCTTGGAGTATAGAACCTTTCGGAGAAACAATAGGTGCGATAAGCCTCATGAAATCGGAGCGCGTGAACGGAAAGCTGAACTATACAAAGATTCACTCGAAGCCTGCGGACGATTGATAATCGCCCGTGCTTTAAATATAACGCCGAAGGCATCTTAAAAGAAAATCTTCATACTTTTCTTCGGTGTCAAGCTTGGAAAGTTGATTGTCTATCGTTTCAATATCCTCACGGCCGACAAGCTCCAGGTGGGCGGGGAATCTTATCATCCCCATACGCCGGCCAATCTGAAATCTGCGCTGGCTTTGTGGGTCAAGCTTTTCAAAGGCCGCAAACTCGGCAAGCATTTTTTCCTTGTCGGCTTTCATGTTCCCGTTTATATTCTCAAACAGGTTTACGATATGATCGCTGTACAGATACCCGTCTGCACTGCTTATATTTTCGATCATCTTTTTAAGTTCCAGTGCCTTTTCCATGTCTGTACATTCTTTAAACCGCCCGGATTTGATATCTTCCATCAACCCTGTTCCCGCTTTGGATACAAACGTTCTTATCCTGACAAAATCGGGATTGATCCTGTTTATCACATCCGCTGTTTCCAGTGCGTTTTCCTCCGAAAGCTCCGCTCCGCCCACCCCGGGCATAAAGTATACCGAAAGCTCTATTCCCGACGCCTTTACTTTTTGTCCCGCCTGTATTTCTTGCGCCTTTGTATAGCCTTTGTTTATCGGTTCCAGAACTTTATCGGAGCCGGACTCATAACCGGAATGAATGCGGTCAAGGCCCGCTTCCCGCAACTGGCTAAGCTGCTCGAGCGAAAATTTATCCAAAGAGTCAACCCTGCCGTATGAGGTAACTCTCTTTACTGTCGGGAGCTTTTCTCTGAGATAAACAAAGATCTCCCGCAATTTGTCAAAGGACAGCACCACGGTGTTCGCGTCCTGTAAAAATACTGATTCCTCCCCGTGGGACATCCAGTTAATCACATACATATATCCCTGCGCCACATCCCCCGGGAGGCTGTAAAGCTTTTCACCAATGTTAATCCCGCTGTCTTTCCAGCTCAAGATTTCTTTTCGCAGCCGGGCCACCTGATCGATGTCGGCTTTTATTTCTTCTACTCCGCGTGCGCTAAACTTGTGGCCGGTGTATAAATTGCAAAACTTGCATTTATTCCACGAACAGTTCCGCGTTATTCGCAGCAGCAGGCTTTCCGCTTCGCTTGGCGGCCTTATCGGCCCGACTTCAATTGCCGTTGATATCATTTATTCCCGCATCCTTTCCTTATTAAATACCGTCGACAGGCGTCCCTACAGCCCTGTCGACTCAGCAATTTCTTTATACCGGTTAAAATCGGCGTCGCCAAAGCAAACCAGCAACACTTCGGAAATGCTGTCGTTTTCCCGGAGAAAACCGTTGATCGCCCTCAGCGCGACTTCGCAGGCTTCGTCGAACGGATACCCAAAAACGCCTGTGCTTATACAAGGGAAGGCAATAGTTTTGACGTCATTTTTAACCGCCAGTTCAAGAGAATTTTGGTAGCACGAAAAAAGCAGCCCGGCTTCGCCGTTCGCGCCACTACCGTAGACCGGCCCAACCGTGTGAATTACATGCTTTGCCGGAAGATTATACCCCTTTGTGATTTTTGCATGCCCGGTATCGCATCCGCTAAGCGTTTTGCACTCTTTTAAAAGATCAGGGCCGGCGGCGCGATGGATCGCGCCATCCACCCCTCCGCCGCCAAGCAGCGAATTTTTCGCGGCATTTACAATAGCGTCCACCTCAAGCTTTGTGATATCTCCCTGTATGATTTTAATTCTGCCCACTGTCAGTTTCCTCCGTAAGTAAATTAATCATCATAATCATTGGCCATTCTTATAGAGTTAGCCTCTCTATTTTGGTATCCTCAAAACCTAAGCGCCCCGCCACTTCCTCAAAAAGCGCGGGATCTCCGCTGGTGTATATCCTTACGGTTCCTTCGCTCCCGGTGTTTTGAAGATTTTTTTCCGCCAGAAGTCTTTCGGCTGCCAGCGCCTGATCCTGCGCGGGATCCAAAAAAGTAACGCCCGGCGCAACACGGCAAAACTGCTCCCGGACAATCGGGTAATGCGTACATGCCAATATTATGTGATCCAGCGGGTGGCGGCCCAAAAGCGCGCCGGCGCAAGCCTCAACCTCGGCGGGGATTTCATCCCATAGGCAGTTATCCACCAAACGTGCCAGATTGCGGCTGTACTGGCCCCAAACCCGAATATCAGGATTCTCACGCCGGATAAGCTTCTCATAAATACCTGAACTGATTGTGAACTCAGTCGCGATGACGCCCACTTCGTCAAGCCCCAGCCTAGCAATTTTATGAGAGATCGGCTCTATGATACTCAATACGCGAAAGCCTATGTCAGGCTCTCCCTTTAGTTGAAAAAGGGCGGAGGTGGTATTGCAGGCAGAAACAGTCAGCTTAACGTCCTGATCACGGAAAAATGAGAATATACGGTTTGTAATCGCCGTAAGTTCTTTTTCGTCGCGGTTGCCGAAGGGACAATTTGCGCTATCGCCGAAATAGAGGATGTTTTCCCCCGGTAATCGGGCTCTTAGTTCTCGCAACACTGTGAGCCCGCCCACCCCGGAATCGTATATGCCGATAGGGCTTTGTGAATTATATAGCATTGTGCGCTTTACCTCTTTCCGTATGTATTGCAATGTATTGCTAAAAATCTGTCTATCATTATAACATAAGTTTTGCAGCGCCGCTATAACAAAGTATGCGCTTACAAGTTTCATTAAAACTTCCGAAAATCGGCATAGTAAGCTTCTTAAACAAGACATACAGTTGTCTCGTTATTGTATTATAATGAATTTAAATATAGCTCAAGAGGAAAACGCAATTGAAACGAGGCCGCTTGCTCGTTATAATTATGATTCTTCTTCAAACCTCCCGCCCTTTTATATCGACAGTTTTCGAGGAATGTGTTATATTTGAAAAATACATATCATAAGGAGCTGCGAATTGTATGAACAGCGAAAAAACACGATGCGTTTGGGCGGAAAACGATGATAAAATGTCGAAATACCACGATGAAGTTTGGGGCGTGCCTGAACATGACGACCAGAAACTTTTCGCCAAACTTTGTCTGGATTTAATGCAGGCGGGCCTTATGTGGCGGACGATTCTGCATAAACAGGAAAACTTCATGAAAGCGTTTGATGATTTCCATATCGAAACGGTTGCCAACTACGGCGAGGCAAAAGTAAGCGAGTTGATGCAAGACGCCGGTATCGTGCGCAATCAAATGAAAATCCGCGCCATTATCAACAATGCCGGCCGCACCTTAGAAATTCAAAAAGAATTCGGCAGTTTTGACGCTTACTTATGGGGTTTTACCGGAGGGAAAACCATCAAAAACCACCCGCAAACCTGCGATGAGATACCGGTCTCAACCTCACTGAGCGATACAATTAGTAAGGACTTGAAAAAACGGGGCTTCAAGTTTGTGGGAACTACCATCATTTACGCTTATCTGCAAGCGGTCGGCGTCGTAAACGACCACTTGACGGAATGTTTTTGTTATGACAGAAATTAAAATCTATGAATTTTATGCCGAGATCAAAAAAGTGCCGGACATGGACGGCGCGTATGTTGAAGTTCCGTTTGACATCCGCGCAGAGTTTGGAAAAGGCAGGGTTAAAGTCAACGCTACTTTTAACGGCGAGCCGTATGACGGCAGCGTTGTTAACATGGGCGTAAAAAACCCTGACGGATCTGTTTGTTATATTATCGGGTTGCGCAAAGATATCCGGGCAAAAATCGGCAAGCAAGCCGGCGATAAGATAAAGGTCACGATTAAGCAGCAATAAGCGCAAAACATTAGGCCGCCTGTACAGGCGGCCTCCTTTCTGGTGAGTATCGGGAAACTGGATTGTCAAAAAAAATAGCAGAAAGTTAAGGGTGTTCTACCCTGCGTAAATGCGCGCTGATCACACGTTTGGCCTCTACCTACAACCGGCTGCCGCAACCCGGGCAAAAGCTATAATTTGAGTTTGCGCGCCATCCGCAATAAGGGCATCGTCCCCTATGATTATCCTTAACAATTTGCAGATCATATGGGCCAAGAGGTATATCGGGATCGTGTTCAATTCGTTTACCGACGCCCTTTCGCAAAGCCATAACGCTGGCGCAGGAACCGCAGGTTACGATATATTCTCCTCCAAAGGAAAAAAGCGGGATAAAAAACACGCTAAAGTTTTGGGCTTGTTTAACTATGTACAGCCGGCCGCCTTCTCTGCAAGCGGGACAAGCGCCATTAGCGTGGCCCAGTTGCCTGAGGCTTGGGTTTATACCTGCGATAAAAAACATTGTCGAAATTTCCCCTTTCGCTGCTGCCAATAACATAGTATAATAACTGCATAGCAGTTATTATACGTTATGCCCTTTTTGCTCCCGCCTTCGGCGGAACCGCAAAGCATAGGCTATTATAACTATCAAGCTTGCGCTTATAGTATAATAGAAGTACGCAAAACATATACAAAGTATAGCATACACAGCGCCAAAACTGCAAAGGATATGTAACGCTTTTCGATAGATTTATTTTAAATGTGACGAAAAAAGTGAAAAGCGCAGCAAAAAAACGTATTATAGGCACTTATTTTCTGTGGAACGTGGAAAATCTGCATACGAAAGGAAAAAGTTAAATGAAACAAAAAATGATCGCGCGCGCCTTGGCGCTTGCTCTTATTATTACATTACTGTTGACGGGATGTACTGCACCGCTCCAAAATTGGGGTTCTGTGGCTGAACCGCCGCAGGAAGAAGCTACCTCCTTGCCCGGCAGGGGGGAAACCCCTTCGGCGGCGGATGAAGCGGCTCTTATGGGGATAGGCTCGATCCAGCCGGTCAATGTTGTGACTTTACCCCCGTCTACGCCTGCGCATACATTCAGGAATAATACCCCCAGAATGCAGAGGGTAACAGGGGAAGTGCGCGGCGTGTGGATCTCCTTTTTGGAGTTCGATCATCTGCTAAGAGGCAGAACGCGGGAGCAGTTCACCGCGAATATAAGAAGAGTATTTGACAATTGTTTAAATTACGGCATTAACACAGTTATAGTGCAAGTAAGGCCGTTTGCGGACGCACTTTATCCGTCGGCGTATTTTCCGTGGTCACACTTCGCCACGGGAACTGAGGGAGTGGATCCCGGGTTTGACCCGCTGGCGATTATGATAGACGAAGCGCACGCGCGCGGAATGCGATTTGAGGCATGGATAAATCCTTATCGTATCCGGGCGGCGGGAAGCAGGGTGCCGATGAGCGCGAACAATCAGGCGGTCAGATGGATCAACGAAGGGAACCCCGCCGTAATACAATACAACGGGATTATATCTTATAACCCCGCGAGCGCCCAGGCCCGTGAGCTTATTGTAAACGGCGTGCGCGAAATTGTCAGGAACTATTCGGTGGACGCAATACACATCGACGATTATTTTTATCCTACTACGTCGGCAGGCTTTGACGCGGCTTCATTCAGGGCGTATCAAAATGCCGGCGGCAGACGATCCCTCGGCGACTGGCGGCGGCACAATGTTGAAACGCTCTTGAGGGAAATGTACAGCGCCATCAAGGAAGAAGATCCCAACGTGCTGTTTGGAATAAGCCCGCAAAGCAGAATCCAATACAATTTCACCAACCTGTATCTGGATGTGGCCAAAATATCGTCAAACCCCGGCTTTGCCGATTACATCATGCCGCAAATATACTTTGGGTTCCAGCACGCCACCCAACCCTTCCAGCAGGTCTTGGAGGAATGGAACGCAATAGTCAACCCGGATTATGTGAATCTGTATATCGGGCTGGCGGCCTACAAATCCGGTGTGGTGGATACCTGGGCAGGCGCAGGGAGAAACGAGTGGATCAATAACACCAACCTGTTGAGAAGACAGGTTGAAGCCTCCCGCAGGATGAGCAATTACGCAGGATTTGTGCTGTTTAGATACGATTCGCTGTTTGCGCCCTCGCAAAGTGTTGCTGCACATGTGAATAGAGAATACCATAACCTGAGAGCAATTTTGAACTAGCAAATTCTGCTATGCCGCCGTGGGCGTTGCCTCCGGCGGCATAGGCATAGCAGAAAATAATCTTAATCCTGAAACCTGAAAGCCCGGAAGCAGAGCGGCGCTCAGGAGGAGGACAAGCTGTGAGCGATTTC
>Ga0123355_10005360_pt1 | contig 18749 bp, 17 predicted proteins | sample TergutEmb28metaG_3_FD_89872 | JGI IMG/M metagenome (GOLD analysis project Ga0123355, IMG submission 89872) | Embiratermes neotenicus P1 segment gut microbial communities from Petit-Saut dam, French Guiana - Emb289 P1 | ecosystem: Host-associated > Arthropoda: Insects > Digestive system > Gut ... | reverse complement strand
TGCGTCAAGGTTAGAAAGTGGTTCGTCCATAAGGAAAACTTGAGGCTCACGCACGATGGCACGACCCATGGCAACACGCTGTCTTTGACCGCCGGAAAGGGCTTTTGGCCTACGGTCTAACAGGTTTTCAATCGCAAGGATTTTGGCTGCTTCGTTAACACGTCTTTCGATTTCGGCTTTAGGGGTTTTGCGGAGTTTAAGACCAAATGCCATGTTATCATATACGGTCATATGAGGATACAGCGCATAGTTTTGGAAAACCATAGCGATGTCTCTATCTTTAGGAGCCACATCGTTCATCAAACGATCTCCTATGTATAACTCACCTTCTGATATTTCTTCCAAGCCAGCGATCATACGCAAAGTAGTGGACTTACCGCAGCCGGATGGGCCAACGAAGATGATAAATTCCTTATCATCAATTTCAAGATTAAAATCTGATACAGCAACAAGTCCGTTAGAGTACTTCTTCATGATGTTACTTAGTCTTAAGCCAGCCATTAGCTTAGCCTCCTTTTTTTATATGCAAATTGTCTAACCATGGTGCTTATTATTAATAAAATAATACACGAATAACCGCTTTCGTACTATTGATTAAGTAGCCAAATCGCATGTTACACTTTTGTTACATTTGCATTGGTAAATGCATAATCACCTATTACCGGAACATTTGTTTTGGATTATTCACTCAATACAGCCCAGGCAAAGCGCGGCAAATCTAACATCCGCCTAAAACGGCTTGGGTTGGTCATCAGCCGCCACAGCCATTCCATCCCTATACGCTGCATAATTTTGGGCGCACGTTTTACATTGCCTGCGATAATATCGATGGTACCGCCAACGCACATTGTCACCTTACAAGGTAGTGTATGCAAATATTTTGCTGCCCATGCTTCTTGTCTTAACATCCCCATACCGACAATCAGGATATCCGGCTTAAGCATACGAATTTCCTCCAAGATATCTTTTTCGACATTATCGTCAAAATATCCATCTCTTGCACCAATCACATGAACCCCCTGCTTTTTAAGATTAGCCATGGCAGTATCCGCAATACCCGGAGCGGACCCCAGCAAATAGCAGGTATGCCCCTTAGCAGCATCCAGCAAAGCCAGTGTGGTATCACAGCCAGTAACCCTGCATGGGATGGGCAATTTTAACCAGCGTGCCGCCAACAAAATACCGATCGCATCCGCCAGCACCAGGTTCGCATTTTGAAGAATGCGTAAAAAATCCCCATTCCGCCTGGCCAGCATAACGCCTTCGGGATTTGGGGTAACGACTAAATGGTTGTGTTCTGTTTGTAAAAATCCCAATAAAACTTCCAGGGCTGACTGCGGCGTCAGCCCATGGAAGGGAACTTGCATGATGGTATACTGAGGGATTTCGTTTCCTGTTCCAGTTTTCATCCTTACAGTATCTTTCCTTCCTGCTCCAACTTTCTGATTGCCTGGATGCACTTTTCGATACCTTCTAACTGGCCATACATTTCTTCACATTCGTATTCGATAATATGCCATTCTACATTTTGATGCTCACGGCACAATTTAAAGAATTTTGCCCAATCAATATCATCTTCGCCAATCATCGTAGCGAAGCCGGTTTTTAAAGAATATGGCTTGTGATGCACAGTGCGGAGCTTGCCCGGATAGCGTACCAGCGGATCATAAACATCCACATCAGCCCCAGCAGATAGCGCATTACCATTATCCAGCTGCAAGCCTACGCCGCATGTATTGTCATAAAGGTAATACAGCGGAACATCGCCGTTCATTTTTTCAAATTCCTCACTGTGATTATGATAAGCCAGCTTCAGGCCGTAATCAGCCAGTTTAGCAGCTGTATCACTGAACAGCTTAGCCGTTTCAAGCCAGGAGGCCTTATCTTTTCTCATCTCTTCCGGTATCCATGGTATAACGATTTCTGTATTGCCAATTACTTTGTTGTAAGTGACGGTGCTTAGCAGCCTTTCTGGTGTTAAAAGGCTCCAATCGGTATGCCAGCCTACACATACCAACCCCGTTTCATCCAAAGCTGCTTTTATTTCCTGCGCTGTGCGGCTAAAGTTTCCGTAAAATTCTACACCATCATAACCCATGGCCTTAATTTTACGGAGCGTCCCCCACAAATCCTTCGTTAACTCATCTCTGACTGAATACAGCCCTACGGCATACTTATATCCCATTTCGTATTCCTCCTTTGTTTTTAACCACGGTGCGGCATGGAAGCCGCACCCTACGTAGGGTCGGGCTTCCATGCCCGACCGTGGCATTATTTTAATCCATCAGATTTATTTATCTTCTACTTTTTCAGCCTTCGCAGCAGTAGGCGCTGTTGCAGCTGCGTTATTAGCACTTACAAAACCCTTAACCATATCCTTTAAATCCAGCCCGGTAAGCGCTTCCACAGTCTCGGGCAGCTGTGCCATGATATCGGTAACATAGCCGGACACTTTATTGGCCCCGCCATTACCGTTACTGCTGCCATCAATGGCCACAATGCGGTCAACATTGCCAATAGGCTCTGCGATATTTTTAGCGATAGCCGGCAGCTGTTCGATGATCATTTGCGTAACCGCCGCATCGTTATATTGCTTAAAGGCCTCCGCCTTCTCATGCATAGCTTTCGCTTCCGCCAAACCTTTAGCCTCTATCGCTTCCGCTTCCGCTAAACCGGTCGCCCTGATTGCTTCCGCTTCCGCCTGTCCTTTCGCACGGGTGGCAGCCGCAGCCGCATTACCTTCCAGCTCGACACGGCGTGCATCGGCCTCAGCCTTTGCCACTTCACGGACTTTAGCCGCTTCTGCATCCTTCGTTTGCTGATACAAAGCCGCATCCGCCTGCTTGTTAATGGTTGCAACCAGCTCCTGCTCTTTACGTAAAGCTTCCTGTTGTGCAACTTCTGTTTCACGCTGCGTACGGAAAAGCTCAACTTGCAGCTCGGTTTCTGTCACTTCTTTTTTAACTTTATTTTCCTCAATGATGTATGCGTTATCAGCAATAGCTTTGGCTGTCTGCTCTTCCTTACGGAAGGCTTGGATTTTAAGCTCTTTTTCCTTAGATGCTTCTGCCACTTGTGTTGCCGCAAGCAGTCTGGCTTCCTCACCTTTACGCTCAGCTTCTGCAACGCTGATGGTCGTGTCTCTTCTGGCTTCTGCTTCTGCAATATCTGCCTGACGCTTGACATCAGCAATTTGCTTTCTACCCAGCGCTTCAAGATATCCGTTATCGTCGGAGATATCTTTTACGGTAAACGCCTTAATCTCAAGACCCATGCCTGCCAAATCCAAAGCCGCATTGCCCTGCACATTCGTAATAAACTTATCTTTATCCTTGTTCAGGTCTTCTACAGTCATTTTCGCAATGATTTCACGAAGTTTACCCAGCAATACATACTCGGTCTGCTCTGCAATGACATCGGTAGTCTTGCTTACAGAGCCTCTATAAAACTGCTCCATAGCGGTAAAAATAGATTCATTATCAGATTTCACCTTAACAATGGCCACTGTTTTAACAGATACAGGAACCCCCTGCTCGGAAATTGCACCGTCGATGTTAACAATAACCTTGATATTCTCAAGAGAAATGATATCGTAGCGCTCTAAAATAGGTATAACAAGGCCGCCGCCGCCGCTTATAACACGTTTTTTTCTAAAACCGGTTATAACCGCTGCCTTACTTTGAGGCACACGCTTCCACAACGCCAAAATAACAAAAAATGCGGCAAAGATTATTACTAATATTAAGCCGCCACCTACAAAACCACTCAAATCACCCATAAATGAGTCCTCCTTTTATATTATATTTTGCGCACAAAGAATGTATTATTTTCTATGTGCGTAATTTCTACAGCAGCACCGGTTTCAATTTTTTCTCCGCCGCCGCACTTAGCAGGGCTTGTCACGCGGGAACCATTTACCGTATACACAATGCGTCCATAATCCCCCTGCGCAATGGGAGAATCCACTACAGCCCGCATACCAATGAGATCTTGCTGATACACTGTACTGGTATTTTGCGCCCGATGCAATGGCTGGATAATCAGTTTGCTTACCAGCAGGCTTGCCACAAACCCAGCCCCTAAACTAACGGCCAATAGCAGCATGGCACCAAGATTGCCGCCCATAAAAGTACCCACAGCCCCAGCCACGCCGAGAAATACCGCTATAACAGAAGGGCTTAAAAATGAAAGCCGTGCCCCTTCCATTTCAAATAACTCTCCTACAACTAAAGTTATAAGCAAAAATCCCAATCCAACAACCAGCATAACAATATACATAAATCCCCTCCTATTACACTATACCGCCGTCTGGATTACCAACAGCAGCCCCTTCTTAATCCTGACCGTTGCCACTTCTCCGGCAAACTTATTACTTACACCCCGTGCAAACCCTACTGACAGGCTCTCCTCTGCTAAAGGATATGCCAACCCCTCAGTTACGATACCATCCACCGTCGTGGTTAAAGGAAGCAGCGTTACCAAAACCCCATCTTGCTTATGCATCTGACATGCTTTATCTATAAGCCTTACTCTCGTATGCTCATCACGTAACTCTGCCCTTATACCTTGCTTTACAGCCTGGGCCAGCACATGCACATTACCCAGTTGATGGTCTATACGGCCGCCCAGGCCGCCCAAAACAACCACACTGTCTACGCCTTTTTCGCAGGCAAAGGCGAGGGCAAGTTCTAAATCAGTCTGATCCTTTTCAGGCGCATACTTCAGCACTGGCACATCTTGATACTCCTTTAGAATATCCATTGGGGCAGAGTCTAAGTCCCCCACAATATGATCGGGCACAATCCCAAGCGCATGGCAATGCCTCAGGCCGCCATCACAAGCCACTATGTAGTCATAGCCAATACAATCCGACAGCACTTGCCGTGCAAAGGTATAGTCATTGATATCACCATTTGCAACAATAACCGCTTTCATCATAATGCACCTTCGCAGCTTGCAAAAATATCCAAAAAGCCCTGCACATTTTTAGCTATATCCCCGCCAAAAATTGATGTGCCTGCAACCACTATGTTTACTCCCGAATCCAGTACCGACCGCACATTAGACATATCAATGCCTCCGTCCATTTCAATTTCTGTTTTAAAGCCCTTTTGCTGAATATAGTTTGCCAGATACTCCGCCTTGTTTAGGGTAAATGGCAATAATTTTTGGCTTCCAAAACCCGGTTCCACAGACATAATTAAAACTAAATCCACCTGCCCGACAAATGGCAATATATCTTTCACAGGCGTATTGGGGCTGATAACCAGCCCAGCCCGCTTGCCCAGGCTTTTTATCTTTTTTATACAATGATCGGCATTGCTCGCTGCTTCCCAGTGGACGCTGATGATATCTGCCCCTGCTTCTGCAAAGGGCTCAATATATTTTTCCGGCTCTACAATCATCAGATGCACATCAAAGGCAAGGCTGGTACATTTTCTTATCGATTTAAGCACCGGCATGCCAAAAGAAATATTGGGCACAAATATGCCATCCATTACATCAAAGTGGATGTAATGGGCTCCAGCGGTTTCTACTGCCCTAAGCGCATCCCCAAGCTGAGAAAAATCTGCTGCCAAAATTGACGGTGCCAGTTTATACACGCTGCATCTCCTCAACTATTTATCCACTCGATATATCGCTCATAGCGGCGTGGATCAATTGATAATCCGACTTGTGCCTTTACCGCACAATCCTTTTCGGATTGATGAAGGCAATCCCTGAATTTACATTGTCCAAGCCATGGCCTTAACTCGCTGAACAGTGCTGCCCGCTCCAGCTTAGGAACATCCGGCGGCGCCAAGGACGAAAACCCCGGGGTGTCTATGACATATCCCGCAGCATTTTCCCCGGTTCCTATCGGCACAAACGCTGTATGCCTTGTGGTATGCTTGCCTCGGCCTATTTTTTCACTGACCGCACCGGTTTCCAAATTTTCCTCTGTAAGGCTGTTGATGATACTGGACTTGCCCACTCCGGAAGGCCCAGCCAATACCGTAGTTTTACCTTGTAAAAATGCACCCAAGGCATCTAACCCCAAGTCCTCTATCGCTGATACTATAAATACAGGGTAACCTGCGCCTGTATAAATTTTTTGAACTTCTGCGGCTATGTCGGCATCCAAGTCCGTTTTATTGATGCATACGAAGGCTTCTATCCCTTCATACGCTGCCTGAATCAGATAATGATCCAGCATATGAAAGCTCAGTGCCGGTTGCGCCGCCGCCAACACCACCACCACCTGATCTACATTGGCCACCTTTGGGCGGCGCAGCTCGTTTATCCGGGGCATGATGGACATCAGCATACCTGTCATATCTTCCGAAGTATTTATTTGTACTTTATCCCCTACAATGGGGCTTATCTTTTGTTTTCTGAATAATCCTCTGGCATTACAAATGTACTGCCCTTGTGACGTGTCCACCGTATACTGGCCGCCCACGCCTTTTATAATTGTACCCTCTATCATTGAATCTGCGAGAAGTCTATTGGCGTTATGGAGCGTCTTTGCTCTACGCCATCTTCATCCACGGAATAAACCCAATACTCTACCATCCCCGTACCGGAAATTTGCAGCGGTATGGGGAAGTTTTCTACAGCCATGGGATAGTTAACGACCATCTCTATCCCTCCGTCTGCTGTCCGCTTGTAAACACGGAGACGAACGGTCTCTGTACCCTCTGGTACATCCCACAGGGCGATATTTAAAGTACTTTGCACCGGCTGGTCTGACGGCGTTTCCAGAGGCGGATCAGTTGGTTCCGGCTCCGGATCGGGCTCTGGACTTGGCGTTGGTTCCGGAGTCGGCTCTGGCTCCGGCATTGGTTCTGGCTCTGCCGGGGGCGGCGTTGCAGAAACAAGTGGGCCTTCGCTGATGGCTATATCAATCATATCCCCAGCCAGTACCGTTTCTCCCGGTTGTATGGACTGCCAAAATACCGTCCCCTCAGCATACATCACATTATTTTGCCGGGTGATCGTACCCACAATCAAACGGAGCTCGTCCTGAATAAACTCCACAATGCTGGTTTCATTACCGTCTTCATCTTCCATAACCTCGCTCATGCCACGGAGGCTGACCATAGGAAATGGCGAGTTATCCGGCCCAAGGCTGACATGCAATACCACCACCTGCTGATGGGAAACCATGGTGCCCGCAGGCGGCTCTGTCCGCACCACTAACCCTGTGGCAATATTCACATCTGCATGATCCACTTCTTCTATCTGAAGCTGCATGTCAATCAGATAATCAATTGCATCTTCCCGCAAGTCATTTACCACATCCGGCATAGGAAAATAAGCACTGCCTAAACTGACAATGACCGGGATGGCGTCACCCTGCCGCAAGGCATAGCCCGGTCTGGCTCGCTGATCCATGATAAGACCCGCCTCGTGCACCTCACTAAACTGCTCGCCAATCATGGCTACCGTCAGTTCAAGTGCTTCGGCAACTTCTGTTGCCTCATCCATGGTCATGCCAATAACATTGGGTGCCTCCACCGGCCTGGCTCTGAGATTGTTGTACAAAAGAATACTGGCAAAAGTGATCAGCGCCACAAGGATTGCCGCCGTAATAAAAGCCAAAATAATCATGCTGCGATTGCTTTTATCCTCATCATAATCGTCATAATCATCTGCATAGGATTTTTTTATGCCAGGTTCGTTATCATCATAGTCGTCAAAATCATCATCGCTATACGCCTGACGCAGCTGCTCGGTATAGTCACGCCGCTGCTTGCGAAGGTTTTCCATATCCTCCGGGCTCATTTCGACCGTATCATTGTCTGGAAAAACGATAGGATCCAAAAAATCCACGTTATTAATAGTCTTCTTCATATCCCGGTGCATGTCTTCGATAATGGCATACCGCTTGGCGGCATATTTTTCTGTCGCCTTGCAGATAATGTACCGCAAATGATCGGATATATCGGGGTTAAGTTCCCGAGGATCCGGGAACGGATCATTGATATGCTTTAAGGCCACCGTGACCGCCGCATCCCCATCATATGGGAGCTGGCCGGTAGCCATCTCGTACATGGTGATACCCAGGGAATAGATGTCGCTGGTATAATCGACATAGCCTCCCCTGGCCTGCTCTGGAGAAAAATAATGGACAGAACCCATGGAACTGGTACTGCTGGTCAGCGTAGAAGCCCTTGCCATACGGGCAATGCCAAAATCGGCAATTTTAACCACACCGTCATGGGTTACAAGAATGTTTTGCGGCTTGATATCCCGGTGGATAACATCATTGCGATGGGCATGACGGAGGCCGCTGGCGATTTGCACCGCCACACCAAGGGTCGTCTCCTCATCAAATGGCGCTTTTTTGACAATCAATTCCTTTAACGTGGCGCCATCTACATATTCCATGACAATATAATGGATGCCATCGTCTTCACCGTAATCATACACTTTAACGATATTGGCATGGGAAAGCCCGGCCGCAGACTGCGCCTCTTTATAAAAACGCTCGACAAAGCCCTCTTCCAAGTCCTCCCGCATAATTTTTAATGTAACAGAGCGATCCAGCTTTTTATCCACCGCACGATAGACAACGGCCATGCCACCGCTGCCTAAAGGCTCCTGAATAATGTAGCGCTCACTAATTATCTTGCCTTGCTCCAGCTTCACGGTGTCACCTCTATCTTAACCACAACCACAGTAATATTATCTGTGCCGCCCTGAGCATTAGCGGCATCCACAAGGGCTATGGCAGGTTTTTGGGATGTATTGATCAAATGTTTAATTTCTTCTTCCGACACCATGTTGTACAGGCCGTCGGAACACAATAAAATAACGCTGCCCGGCTCTACATCTACAATATAGCCGTCAGCGGACATTTCTGCATTAGGGCCCAGTACCTGGGTCAGGACATTTCTTTTGGGATGCTCACGGGCTTCTGCAGGGCTCATTTGCCCTGCCTTTACCATTTCATTGACATAGGAATGATCTGACGTAAGCTGTGTAATACCGTCACCCGTCACTGCATAGGCCCGGCTGTCACCCACATGTATGATACTGCATTTGCCGTTATCAATAGTACATGCAGTTAAAGTGGTACCCATGCCAGTCAAATCCGAATGTATCTTGGACTGGGAAAAAACCTCCGCATTGGCCGCATTGGCCGCAGAGGTCAGTAAATCCAAAACCCCCGATTTCAGGATTGAGCCATGCGATTCTATATGCTTGCAAAAGTGAGCAATGGCTACCTGGCTTGCAATCTCTCCGCCATTGTGCCCGCCCATGCCATCTGCCACAATAAACAAATTGGGTAAGGGGCCCACAGGTTCCGCCAAAGCAAAAACTGTATCTTGATTAATCGCCCGCTTTTTACCTATATCTGTTTTGGCAGAGACATTTAGCATCAAATCACCTCATAGTTAATTATTTCGCTATATATTATAGTATCATTTGCTGTAAGTAACAAGGGCTTTAAAATTTTGTTCTTTTTGCCAAAAGCGGTTTTATCACTTTCCGACCACCCCGCCCTTCGGGCACCCCTCCTCGGAGGGGAATTTAGTGAATTGAGTATACAAATTCCCCTCCAAGGAGGGGTGGCAACACGCAGTGTTGACGGGGTGGTCAGTATCCCTACTCATTAAACAGCAGCCGATAACATGACGACATATCCCCGGCATTGATAATCAATTTCATCTCATGCAGCCGCCCTTTTTCCCGCTGGACATCGCCTTGGTTTAATGCTGCAATGGCGGCGTTGGCTTCCTTTATCGATTCCGGCAATTTCAGACGCACCGTAGGGCCTTCCAAATTGGTATTAGCTTCAATCTCCCCATATTTCCACTGATGCAAACGGTATGTGGTACCGGCTAGCTCCAGTAATATCTCCGCCTCTCCGGCTTCAATTGGGTTTACGCCGTCATTAAGCAGCCATATATCTGCTGAAAAAGTTTCACCGCTGCGCCATGAGAATTTAGGAAGCCTTGCACTGATCAAGGCACCCCGGCAAGCCGCTGCAACTTCGACAAATGAACTTTTAGGCTGGCTGGGATAATTGATTATCGAGTTATTGGCCAAAGTGGGCCACGGCTCGTTATAGCACCAGTTGATTGCCATGGAGCAGTACGGCTTTTGGCGGCGGGCTTCTTCAAATATACATTTGTATCCCTCGCCTTGCATCCATTGGCTCCACTCAATCAATTGCGGCAAAGACTGAGCTTTGCCAAAATAATCCTCAATAATATCCGTATAAGCCCAAGGCCCCTTGCCTACCCATGCATAGAAAGCATGATGTTCAACAGTTACCTCTTTTTCTTCCAATGGGAATAGCGCTTTTTCATCTGCGATACGCAAACAGCATTCCAAATTTGAGATGGATGGCACACCAAACTCCGTATAAGCCGTATTGTGCGCCGCCGGCATCACTTGAAACACTTCACGGCCATCGGGATAGCGGAAGGTATAGCAGCCATGAGCCATACCAAAAAGCGGTGAAGTCGCCAAAAATGGCCGTGGCGGGTCAAGCTCGTAGCACAACTTGTTAAGCAGGCGCAAAGCCGCACTTTGATCGGTCATTTTGGACCAGTTATTAAACAGCTCGTTGCCGCCGCACCATATGGCCAGACAAGGATGATGTTTCAGCTTTTTGATTATGGCGCTGGCCTCTTGCTCCAGTACTTTCAGATAATGTGGGGTACCTCGATAATTGTTACATGCCAGCGGAAACTCCTGCCAGACTAAAATGCCATACTCGTCGCATATGTCAAAAAAAGCCTGCTTATTAACAATAGCCCCGCCCCAGCAGCGGAGGATATTAAAGTTAGCCGCTTTGGCCATTTCTATTTGCTGGTGATATATTTCCCGGGTAAGCGTTCCAGTAAATACATCCGGATTAACCCAATTGCTGCCCTTGGCGAAAACAGGCACGCCATTGAGCGTGATGGTAATCGGTGCCGGGCTGCGCCCCATGGGGAATTCCCTTGGCTCGCTCCATGTACCTTCGTTCATCTCTAATTCCAATATGCGGAAGCCGATATGGCCTGATTGCTTATCGGTTGCATGGCCGTCTACTGACAGCACTGCTTCCCAGCGGTACAGATTGGGCGCACCATAACCGTTGCACCACCATAGCTTAGGCGCTGTCAGCGTTGAGGTATCGCCGCCCAATGCACGCATGACCACAGTACCATCGGGATTATAAAGAGTGAAAGCCACCTCGCCAGAACCTTCTATCTTAGATTTAAAGGAAATTGACACCTCGCTAAAATCCGCTGCCAAAGTGTATTCCACATCGGCTTCTATTATATAAGCGGCCGAACGCACCTCCAGATAGGTTTCGTCCCAGATACCCACCGGTATCAACCGTGGGTGAAAATCCCAACCATAGCTGACGGCAGGCTTGCAGCTTTGGGATGCCTCATCTCGAGTATCTTTATACCCCAGCGGATCTTTTGGCGGCGGTGCAATCCATATTTGCAACAGATCATTTCCACCGTTATCACAATGGCTGTCCAGCGGCAATTCCACTGACGAGAACATGCCTTCATGCTCGCACAGGGTTTTGCCATTTAGCATGATGTGATATTGATAGTCAATTCCCTCTGTGACAAAAAACAGCTTTTCCCCTGCTTGCAGGTTGATTTGAGGCAGCGCTGCTTCATAAAGCCACCAGCAATCCTCCATCCACTTGTATTGTTTAAAATTAACACCATATTTCCATTCAGGCATATTTTCTGCAACTGCCCAATCCAAATTTGCATTGCCCGGTACAGTGGCCTTGACCATTTTTGCGGGCTTTTCTCCCAAAGTATTGGTATGGCCGACTGTCCAATCTAATAAATGTCTCATAGTTAGGCTCCTTCTTTAATTTATATAGCACGATTGTATCAGACAATTAGCGATTTTGCACGCTTTTGGTACACGTACACACTCAACCGGTCGGTTTTTCCGACCAGTTGCCCACGCAAAAAAATACTGCCTTGCTCATGAAATTCAGAAGCAAGGCAGCATCTTTTTACCTATTCATCAAAACAAATCTGAATGCGACCCTGTACGTTGAAGCGTTAAGATAAGTACATTGGCCTCAATTTTATAAATCAAAAGCCAATCGGGGGCTATATGACACTCCCTAAATCCTTTCCAATTGCCTGCAAGGGCATGGTCTTTATATTTAGGAGGCAAAGACGCTCTGGTAGCAAGCAAGGTTACAACATAATCAAGCTCAGCCATATCATAACCACGTTTGGCCATTTTTCGATATTCTCGCTTATATGCGGAGGTTCGGTCTATACTATACGGCTTCATCTTCAACATCTTCCTCCAGCCATTTGCGTGTTTCAGCCAAATATGCTTCTAAAGATAAAGGTTTACGCTTTCCGGAATTTATCTGTTGGATAATTTCCTCTGTCTCCTCCATAGCGGCAACAGTATCAGCGTTATATTCGCCATGAACGTACCCAAATTCACAAACATAGCTATCGCCACTAATACACCTTGAAGGTATTTGTCTTAAAACATTAAGCGCAAAGCGCTGCTCTTTCTCATCAAATCCATTTAGAAGGTCTATTGCCTGTTGCACTGTTGTATTCATAGCTAATCACCTCTCTTGTTACTTTGCTGTTAATAACGATTAAATCATATGCACAGTGGAAAATCAATCGTTTTTCATAAAATATGTCAGCGTTAGGTACTGCAAATTGATTGTAGACAAACCCCCATGCATCAATATATCATTATCTTGAGGTGATAAATATGTTTACACTTGAAAATGCAACCATCGCAAGCGTCCAAGCGGCAGTAAGCCGAGGAGAATTATCGTATCGCAAACTGGCCATGATGTACTTGGAGCGTATTGCCCAAATTGACTCCTGCAAAGGGGGATTTAACTCGGTGCTGGAGGTCAATCCTGACGCCTTGCCTCTGGCTGAGGCCATGGACAACGAACGCCGGCAGGGCAAAATCCGTGGCCCACTCCACGGCATCCCCATCCTCCTCAAAGACAACATCGACACCGCCGATAAAATGCAGACCACCGCAGGTGCCCTTGCACTGGCAGGACATTTTGCCAAAAAGGACGCCAAAATTGTAAAGCACCTGCGCAAGGCCGGGTGTGTCATTTTAGGAAAGGCCAACATGACGGAGTTTGCCAATTATATGACTGAGGACATGCCTAACGGCTACTCCTCCCGTGGCGGGCAGGTGATCAGCACCATAAGCCCTGAGACCGATGCATCGGGCAGCAGCACCGGCTCTGCGGTGGCAGTGGCAGCTAACCTCTGCGTGGTATCCGTAGGGACAGAGACATGCGGCTCCATCATCAGCCCTGCGATGGTTCAGGAAATTGTAGGGATAAAGCCCACTGCCGGGCTGGTCAACGGCAAGGGGATCATCCCCATCTCGGCCACTTTAGATACAGCAGGGCCTATGGCTCGGACTGTGGAGGACTGCGTATTATTGCTGGAAGGGCTGACCGGACGAAGTTATTCTCAATATTTACAAGCAGAAGGCCTGAAAGGTCTGCGCGTAGGCGTCTACAACAAAGAAGAGCCGAGAACAGAAATATTGGCGGCCTTAACCCAAAGCGGTGCCGTTATCGTCAAAGACATCCCCGCAATAAGCCCACAGGAGCCTTGGAGAGATTTTGGCCACCATATATCCAAGCATGAATTTAAGCGGTGTATGGATCATTATCTTTCATCTGGGTCTGGGCCGATTAAAACCCTTCAGGATATCGTCGATTTTAACGAAGCCCACAAAGATGCAGCACTAAAGCACGGCCAAACCGTTCTATTGGAATGCCTGAACGAATCATCCGGCAAACTGACGGAGCCAGAATACATCCAAGCACTTACCCTGCGGGAAGAAGCAAGACACAGCCTCAATAAAATTTTTGAAGACTATGGTGTAGATGTCTTGTTGTGCCCGGACGAAGAAACCGGTATTGCCCCACTCACCGGCTTCCCGGCAGGGACCATCCCCAAAGATATGTACTTTATAACCCGCCCACACGATGAGGAGACATTGATACGTGCGATGTATGGGGCATCCAACTGGTCGAAAATATCGACCAGTTGACCTCGTAGGGGCGAACTGTGTTCGCCCGAGGTTTTCTGAATTATATCAGTTTGCCACGGGCGACCACAGGTCGCCCCTACGTTTTTATACACAATTTTACTTTTATGCCGCCTTACCATCCCTGGCAATCCAGCGTTCCAGCACCCGTTTCATGATATCCTCTACGCCAGCCTTTTCGATATCCTCTGGGATAACCAAATCACCACGGCCTACTTCATTTCCATCGTGGGTATATACCACTTCTCCGGCCTTGGCGCCTTTTTCTACCGGTGCACTAATCGAGCCATCTAATTTAATTTCGCTGTCAATCACGATATTTTTCCCCTTAGGCACCAGCACATGCTGCTGATCGGCTACTACAACGGCAGTGGATTCTACCTTCCCCTTATACACGGTGATATTCCCCATCGGGGTGCCTTCTTCTTCCTGAGAAGCAATGGCAAAGTGGGCATAGCCATAATCAAATAGCTTCATGGCAGAATCGAATCGTGTGGTGGGGTCCGGCGCACCCAGCACCACCGCAATCAGGCTCATGCCGTCCTTTTCTGCTGTGGCAGATATGCAAAACAACGCCTCGCCGGTAGAGCCTGTCTTGAGGCCAGTGGCACCGGCATAGCTGCGTATCAGCCGATTGGTGTTGGTCAAGCCAAATTCCTCTTCCCCACGGGCTGTTTTGTGGATGATTTTATCCAGACGGACTTTGGTATACTCAAAAACCTCCGGATGGTTGACAATCAATTCCCGAGACATCAGCGCAATATCATGCGCCGTGGTCAGATGCCCGTCTGCATCCAAGCCGCAGGCATTTTTAAAATGGGTATTTTTCATGCCCAGCTCGCCGGCTCTTTTGTTCATCAGCTGAACAAAGGCCTCCTCGCTGCCGGCAACAAACTCCGCCATGGCTACCGCCGCATCGTTGGCAGAGGCGATAACAATCGATTTTACCAAATCCCTGACGGTCTGCTTTTCCTCCGGCTCCAAAAATATCTGGGAACCGCCCATGGATGCGGCGTGAGCCGATACGGTGACAGTCTGATCCCAGCCGATACGCTCCTGCTCAATGGCTTCGTAGATAAGCAGCATGGTCATGACTTTGGTGACACTGGCGGGGGCCAGCTGCTGGTGCGGGTTGTCCTCCAACAGGATTTTGCCGGTGTTGGCTTCCATCAGGAGGGAAGCTTTGGCGTTGATGCTTATGGATTGGGTTGGGGCGGGTGGGGCTTCCTGCTCTGTAGCTTGGATGGGTTGGTGGGATAGTATGGCGAAGGCCAGCGTAAGTGCGATAGATTTAAGTGTAAAACGGATATGCTTTGACATAAAAAAGTCCTCCCTAAGTTATTGGTTAACTTTAGGGTGGACTTTTTGGGGGAAATTATTCAAGACATAAAAAAGCGGCTGTGGCGCTGTAGTCAAGTGGTTACTATCAGTCATCACTTGGCTACTTCTATACCCAACCAAACGAAGCTGGTGCAGTAAATACACCAGCTCCATTTCAACCCACTAACTGCTAATTACTACCTCACTGCAACTTCTTCAATCATAGGGATTATCTAAGTTATCTCACACATATACCTCTATTCTTTTGCCACATAGAATTCCGCAACCACATCATGTACTAAAGAACTATCGTGCATTCCGATTTCTGTTCGCAATCGATACCGCCCTGGCTCTAATGATAAAGAATCTGGTGGCGGAAATGGAATTAAATTTGGCAACCGCTTTTGCATCTCTACCGCACTGCGAGGTTCAATCACCGGCCCCATACCAGCAAAGCCAAAATATTCCGGCCATTGTATAGGTAACCACATGTCATTTGAGTAGATTTCTACCATATAATCAGAGGTTGTCGTGAGTAGCCACTCACTATCATTGTAAATTACTACATCTACAAAAAAAGCACTTTGGGCAACTACAATCATTGTCACTAAACCCTCAAGCCGTGTAGAGATAGACAAAGAGGTTTCATCACCCAGTACAGAAGGATGGTAAATTAGCAAATCAGGTTCTGGTAGGCCAGGACTTGCTAACCAACAAGCGGTAAATGTGATGATAAAAATGATAGTTGCTGCGATGTATATTAATCCTTTTATTAGTTTCATTTGAGTTTGCCTCCGGTTTTTAAGCACACGCACCTAGCGCAAACAATGCAAAAATACGACACTTATTATCAAGTGTTTTTTTATTTTATTCGCTATCCCATCTTAACTCACCATACCTACATACGCTCTCTCATTATAATAAATGGAGCTGGTGCAGTAAATACACCAGCTCCATTTCAAACCACTAACTTTAATTGCTACCTCACTGCAACTTCTTCAATCAACGCTTCAACCGCTCTTGTATCTGTTAAATCCACGACACCGATTTCCACAAACTGCAATTGTTCTGATACATCAGCATTACGTACTCCATCAGCAGTAATTTCCGCTATATCTTCCCTCTGAAAATTATGCCCCAGTGACATTGGTGTATATAAATACATAACTTCTCTATCAGAAGACCATATTATCATGTTTGATCCAACAAACAGATACCTTCCATCAACCAAATCTTCTTCTGTAGCTCCATTTTGCCTCAAAATACCATCCATCGGATTATCTATATCCCATCTAGTAATAGCAAAAAGAAAATGACGCTGTTGACTCATTGCATCCAAAATTGTCCTATCTGAAACCAAATCATCTTCAGGTAAGTACCAAAAACTCACGGTTCCTTCATTAACTCTCATCCTAAAGAGGCGATAGTCATCCGGAATACCTATAGGGAAATAAACCCTTTCAAGTCCCATAAAATCTACACGTTCAGATAATTCGGCCAATTCGCCTGTCGCCCTGCCTGCCCTTACAGTATTATAACTGACCAGAAATTCTTCAAGTGATGAAAATACTAATTGATCTATTATTTCTGATGCTGCAATTACGTCTTCCGTATCATCAGCAACGGCAGCTCTTGTGTTTTGAGCACATGCACCTAGTATAAATAATGCAAAAACTATGATGCTTACTATCAAATATTGTTTCATGTTATTCGCCATCCTTCTTACTCGCTACACCTACATACGCTCACTCATTATAATAAATGGAGCTGGTGCAGTAAATACACCAGCTCCATTTTAACTACTAACTTTAATTACTACCGCACTGCAATTTCTTCAATCAATGCTTCAACCGTATTTGCATCTGTCAAGTTCACAACATTTATTTCAGCAAACTGTAGCTGTTCAGAAACATCATCGAATATTCCAGCAGCATTGGTCTCCATTGACAGCTCGCCTTGACGGTTATTTTGCATCCCAACAGGCGTATACAAAGTCATAACATCCCTATCAGATGCCCAAATAACCATATTCGATCCAATAAACAGGTATCTTCCATCAACTAAGTCTTCTTCTGTAGCCCCATTTTGCCTCAAAATACCTTCCATCGGAGATTCAATGTTCCATCGAGTAAATCCAAATAGAAAGTCCCTGCGCTGAGCTATCGCATCTCTAATTGTAGCTTCTGAAACTAAATCCGTTTCCGATAAATACCAAAAACTCACAGTTTCTTCATTTACCCTTATCCTAAAAAGCTGATAGTCATCAGGGATAGCTACAGGCAGATAAAGTCTTTCAAGTCCCATAAAATCTACACTTTCAGATAATGCTGCCAATTCTCCAACGGCTCTACCTGATCTTACTGTATTATAGCTAACTAAAAACTCTTCAAGCGAGGAGAACTCTAATTGATCTATTACTTCTGATGCTGCAATTACGTCTTCCGTATCATCAACAGCAGCTCTTGTGCTTTGAGCACATGCACCTAGTACAAATAATGCAAAAATCACGATGCTAATTGTCAAGTGTTTTTTCATATCATTTGCCATCCTTTCTCAACTATATATTCTAATTTTATTGCCCACGGAAAGTCATAATGCTTTGTCTACATGTATCGCACCACTGATTATACGTAAAAAACACAGTTCTCATTACACATTGTTGACCAGGAGTACACTCATTATCTTGTGCATTAAATAAATGGGATATCTCATGAGCAGTTATATGTCTTGCATCCAACAAAGACGCTGTTGTAACAATCATATCATGCCGCCCAAGATATGCTAACCCTCCAACCATCATATGCCCTAAAGTACCATCGGCACGCATGCCAAAGAAACATAATCTGTAATCAACAAATCTAAAATTACTTACTACCCCATTACTCCTACTTACATTAAGAAAATGACGTGACGCTCTATGATGCCTCTGCCAGCAATCAGCACCATCTGCTTCATCTCCACAAGCAGGGCTACATCGATCATCACTTTCACAACCCGACCTCTGGTTTAATTGCGTTGTAACCAATCCAGCACTGTTCTGCACTAAATCTATTCCAAAGTTGCTCATAAAATATGGCTTTACAGTATCAACAAACCCTTGCCCCGCAGCAACAGTTGTACTCGGATTAGCAAAAACATTATACCGCATGGTAACAATCGGCACCCACACTGCATCAAAAGCTGCTATACCCGTAGTTTGAGTTGACCAAGAAGCCACAGAATTAAGTTGATAAACAGTCCCGTTTGTCCGTCTCCAACCAATAAGTGCAAATCCCGGCCTCACCAAAGACCCCTGCCCACTTAAACGAATAGAACCCGGTGTAGCTAAAGTCTGATTGGCTGGTGGTGATCCGCTTGTATGGCCAACACTCCTGTAATGAATTGTTAAACTGGCCGTA
>Ga0123355_10005357_pt1 | contig 18752 bp, 21 predicted proteins | sample TergutEmb28metaG_3_FD_89872 | JGI IMG/M metagenome (GOLD analysis project Ga0123355, IMG submission 89872) | Embiratermes neotenicus P1 segment gut microbial communities from Petit-Saut dam, French Guiana - Emb289 P1 | ecosystem: Host-associated > Arthropoda: Insects > Digestive system > Gut ... | reverse complement strand
GAGGAAATCAAGCAACAAGCCATAAAAACCTATTACTCCGGTGTTAGTGGCAGGGGTGTAGGCAGGCTCTTAGGGATGAGCAAGGCAAATGTATATAACTGGTTAAAAAAAACCGGACAAGTTGTGGATAAGTAGGATAACCGCGCGGGAAGTATTCGAGATGGATGAGATGTATCATTTTGTTGAGCGCAAAGCAAATAGCGAAACACGTGAAAACGTATACGTCACAAGCCTTATAAGTCGAACCCCGAGGCAGATTGTTGGCATAGCTGTTGCCTTTGATAAGTCCTCCGAACGCATGCAATCCATTGTGGATAATTCATTAGAAGCAGAAAATTATGCCACCGATGGTTATTTTGGCTATATAGACCTAGTTTACCCGGGCAGGCACATAAGAAACGTCAGCAACAAAAATGATACTTTTACAGTTGAAGGTATAAATGCCGACCTCCGGCACTATATCCCCGTACTCGCAAGGCGCAGTCGCTGTTTCTGCCGCAGTATAGAAACATTACAGGCTGTGCTTGCTGTATTCGTTGACGCTTATAATAAGTTTGGCGAGGCGAAGATGGAATACCGGGGAAGGCGTAATCTTGACAAAATCAGCAGAGAGTTGCCTTTTGGCGTTGTTGATTTTTTTTGATGGACGCTTTTGTCCGCACCTCACAGTGCAGTATCATTGACTTTGCCTACACTACTTTTGGCTGGACTATTTCATTACGTTTGAGTTTCAACTCTACCCTTGTGCCGCCTAAGAGATATGACAACTCTTCGCCTGTTAGTGCCATCGTTGCCTCTTCGCCCGGCCCCGGCCATCGGAATCGACCTTTTTCCAGCCGCTTGAAATATAGCCAAAAGCCGTCGCCGTCCCATTCCAGTATCTTTACTCTGTCGCGCTTGCGGTTACAGAATACGAATATTGATTCTGCGAATGGGTCCAGCTTAAAGCCCGCTTCTACGATTGTTGATAGACCGTTGATACTTTTTCGCATATCTGTGTGACCGCAGGCTAGATATACTCGCTTTCGGGTTGCGGTTAACATGGTTGCGTCAACGCCATCAACAGGGCGGTTAGGGCTTCCGGGGGATATCCGCTGTCTGCGCTTATTTTGTAGCCTGCCGCTTCTACGCAGATATGTCCTATCGGCCGGGTGCTTGATCTTGGCTCCGGTGCTTCTTCCGGCTCAATTTGTTTGACTTCCGCAAAGCCCGGTACTGATATGGTTGTTGATTCAGGCTGATTTCGGGCCGTTGACAATTCGTATGACGATAGTCGTAGCTTCCTTTGCCAGTAATGATACACATTTTGATGGATGCCTTGGGTTTCACAATAGGCCTTGATGCTTAGACCACTTGCGCTTCGCTCTTGCATTATTTGCGCCCAGTGTGATAGACGGTATTCTTTTGCTAATTCTCGTGTGTTGCTTATCACCATTCACCACCAGTCGACTTGGTTTATCACTTGTGATTTTCCGTGTCGGTTTGGGATGAGTTTAACTTCGATGTTATGATTTTGATATGTGATGGGTTAATTGACGCTTACATATATGTGAGTGAAAAGATGAAGCTAACCGACCGCGAAACGGTAGAATATATCGCGGAAAACCCATATATCCAATACTTTCTTGGTCTTAGCGAGTTTAGACAGGGAGAGCTGTTTGATGCCAGCATGATGGTACATTTTCGTAAGCGTTTTCCGGCGGAGGTCATTAACGAAATTAACCTGTATAGCATCGCAACCATCAGCAGCATACTGGTTGCGTATGGCTTGGAAGATTTACCTGAAAAACGTATCACCCGATTATTGGTAATCTGCGAACTGCACCGCCAGCAGCTTAAAATGTATAATGACAAAGGTCATAGTGTTGCTAACCGAATCGTAAGCTTACGCCTACAGATAAGCTCTACCGCAACCGAGAAAACCTACGATACTGCAAGAAATGGGGTATACGGCTATCCGGCTCGCCGCTTGGCCGACCGCGCAAGCAGGCATCTATGGATGCAAAACGTATAGCCCGCCAGGACAACGCTGAGCGCAACATGGCAGAAGGCCGATATGGCATTGCTAAGCGCCGATACAGCTTAGGCCGTATTATGGATTATTTGCCCGAAACGGGCAAAATTCAAGTTGCTATGCAATTCCTTTGTATGAACATGGATGTTAGGTTAAGGGCTATGGCCTGTTTTGTTTTTTCTCTTGTCAATCCCGGGTTTTTCGGGGCTTTTTCAAAAAACAGGTTGATTCTCTGGCTTGATGTGCGTACTTTTTCAGCAGGCCCTAAATAAAAAAGTAAGGTATCTTATCGGTACCTTGCTCTTATGCTTTCGTGAGCCGATACAATGAAAGCCCTATGTGTTTTATGCTTAAGCCAACGGGTTGACGGATGTAACGGTGTTGGCTGTCAGGCTTTGCAAGCGGCTAAGTGTGCCGCGCTCAGGAGCCATAATATCATACTTGAGCAGCACGTCTACTGCGTCTTGTAGGTCCTGCGGTGGTATGTCAGGGTTTACGTTGTTAACCCTAAAGCTCCTACGCGTCCCGTTTGATGTGACAAAAGTCAGTTGGTAATGAGTCATAGTCGCCCTCCTTTCTTTGAAGATAAAATGCCTTTAATCTTGAGAATCGCTTATTTCGATATCTGAAGCAACGTGGATACGCGCCAACACAGTGCCGCGGTTATACATTGCCTGTATGCCCCCTACAAAGCCGGCCGCATCTGCTGCTGTCATGTTAGGGTTTACGCCGCTAATACTACAAATCGCTCGGTTTTGCTCGCTGCGCACGCGAAGCGCGGCGGATGCGTTTATTATACTTGCCATTCGCATTCACCTCCTTTCTTATGGTTTTTGAGTTGATATAATAAAGCGGGGTCCCGGGCCCCCAAGATTGCCACAACGCGCATAAAAGGTGCTAGCATGGGCAGCGGTGCACAGGCCGGATCCAAAGCCTGGCGCAGTCCCCCTTTTAGCGGTGCGGCGGGTAACGCAAGTGCAACATGGTACAAAGGTTAGAGCGGGAGCGGTGCGGTCCGTTTCAAGGCATGAGCCCCTTCCGGAGGTGGCATAACCCGTCCATAGCATAAAACGTTTGTTCTGTTATTGCATATGCATAATATCACGTAGCGTGTAACATGTCAACATATATTTCAAATAATTTTTCTCATTATTTGATTGTAAACATATTTGACTATTACGGATATCGAAAGCCCCAAGAATCCAGTAGCATATGGGTTCTTGGGGCTTCATACTTTGATGTGATGCCGGTGTATAGCAATTGCTATTGTTGTAGCATAATTTTAACGTTGTTGTGTGCCTACCCTTCGCAGATACTCACAGTAACAGTCCCGCCCTCAACCGAGCTCTTAATCACAATCGGAAACGGCTTCTCATTCTTAAATTTAAAATCTATCCCTCCGTAAGACGTGGCGGCCTCTTCGCCTTCTTTGGCATAAGATACAGGCCTGGAGTGGTCATGCCGCTCTGTTATGGTCATGCCGGCTTCATCGGCGGCTATGCTTAGAGTCGTGGACACCTGGCATACACCGCCGCCGAAGCCTTTCTTTTTTTCGCCTTCAACAAATATTACGCCTTCTTTATAGCCGCGCCTTTCTATTGTGGGGCCTACCGTCTCGTTGTAGGAGAAGTTTTCTCCCGGTTTTACCACATGGCCGTTAATGCTGTTGCTGGCCCGGGTGATATTGGTAGCGCGGCCGTCGTCTTTGGCATCAAATTGGGTTTTGTGGCTGGCAAGTTCTCGACCGCTTACTGCGGCCCGGTTGGTATTGACACTTTCGTTGGGCTGTGCGCCGGGAGCAGGAGCCGAGGCGGGTGCAGGCGATGGCGCGGGTGTACTTGCTTGGTTGGTACGTGAACGTGGAATAACGGTTACATATGGGTCATACTGTATATCCGGCTCTGTGGGGATTGCCTGCATCGCCTGTGGCGCCGGTATATAAGGCCGGGCATCCGGTAACGGTATAACTTGCCCCTGTGGTTGTGCGGTGGAGTGGGGGAGGACTCGCCCCGGTGCGCGTGTCGCCCCTTCCACTCTTGAGGCAGGCTGCCTAAACTCGTACTCCGGAACCGTAGCCCCGGTTGCGGACCCGCGTCTAATTGCCCCCCGTGTATTTCTGCGGCTGTGCTCGTAGGTGTATCGTGCCGATGCGTCTATTGGTTCGTTATAATAATTGCCATGGTTGCCGCAGGCGGATGCAATAAACAATAAAGCACCCGCCAAAAATAAATATGAAATTTTTTTCATAACTATCTTCATCCTTTCTTTAAAACTGCAACAAAAAAGCATACAAGGTTGTATGCTTTTATTATGCGGCGTATCTTAACAAGTATGTGTTGAAATTACTGGGCCGGCATATTATTTCTGTTACGCTATCCTTTGCAAGAGTGGGAGAAACGCGCAGTTAAAAGCGAGCGATTGCTAAGCACCCGCAGCGCATTGGCGCGAAGCGCCACCAGCGGAGGAAAGTGCGTGCTTAGCGAGTCTTAACTGCGCGTTTCTCCCACGTCGTTATCTTTGGCGTGAGTAGGCGATTTGCCAAACAATAGCGCAAGTATAACCCCAGCAGTAAAAGCGATAACCCCAAAAATTACTAATTGAACAGTCATAACTTCAACGCTTTGGTACGTATCCGGGTTGCTAAATACAACAAAAATCGTCCCAAACACCATGCCAAGGATGGCAAAATAAGTGACGCTAAAATATTTTTCCAGCAAAATAGCTATCAACTTAGAGGCCAGCAAAATCCCCAAAACTATGCCAAGCCCCAAGGGTACGGCAATCTGCAAAATCGGAGGCAGCAACCCAAAATCAAAAGGTGTTGCCAGATATCCCGTTATAAGGGAGATAGTATTCATTATTGTAGGAAGCAAGCCAAACAACATAAGCACCATGGCTCCGCTTACCCCGGGCACAACCAGCGCGGCGGCGGCAACAAGCCCACCGGCAAACAGCAAAAACGCAAAACCCCAATTAAAATACTCGGTTGCCTCATGAGTGGGGGTGGGCGCAACCAATGCAAGTAAGATAATAACTGCGGCAGCGGCCACAGCGATAATATAAAACACTGGCTTTTTCCCATCCTTGGATATTGCCTGGCTGTGGATAAAGGGAATCCCGCCTGCAACAAGCCCTGCGATAAAAGCACTGGTCTGAAACGAGAATCTGTCGAAAAAACCATCAAGCACAACGCCTACAAACAAAATCCCTATTACCATACCAAGTCCGACCGGCACTAAAAACAAAAGCGACCGCTTCATATCGGTAAACAAGTTATTAATTGACTCAATCAGCCGGTCATATACACGAAAAATAACCGCCAAAGTCGCACCGCTTATCCCCGGCACAATGTTGGCGGCACCAAGGGCCACCCCGGTTAGTAATAAGAGTAAGTATTGCAAAATTTCACGTCCTTTCAGGTGTTTAGTTTGAAATATATTGGATATTATACATTATGATTTGCGCATATGCTTCGCAATTGCATCTAAAAACCTGTGCCCAAACTTTTCAGCCTTAACCCTCCCAATCCCGGATACCTGTAAAAGATCATCCAGCGTCTTTGGCTGCTTTACGCACATATCTTTAAGAGAGCTGTCATGTAGTATAACAAATGCCGGTACTTTTTGCTCCGTAGCGATAGTGAGTCTAAGTTCTTTTAACCGCTCGAATAGACTTGTATCGAAGTCGCTTTTTGCAATCTCAGTGCCTTTTACCGTGTACGTAGGCATAAGCTCCGTCAAGTGGTGTTTCATTTTTTGCGGTTTGCCTTTTTTGGGTTTAGCCGTCTTTGGAGGGGCTTTTTCTTTGCGTGGCGCTTCTTTCGCCAGCTTCATGTGCACGCTTTCCTCGCCCTGCAAAATTTCTGCGGCGCGTAGCCCCAGCTTGATTATAGGGTATTCGTCGTCTGTTTTTATAAGCGCCCCTGTAAGTATCAAGTGGTTAACAATATCTCGTAAATGGCTTTCCGATTTTACTGATATACCATGGGTAGAAAGCTTATCCAGCTTGCTGCGCAGTACTCTTTCGTTTTTGGACCCACGCAGTACATCTATGACCATTGTAACCCCAAAGCGTTCTTTCATACGGGCTACGCAAGAAATAATCATCTGCGCATCAAGAGTTACATCCTGTGTTTCAAAAATAGTGTTGCAGTTTGCGCAATTACCACAGTAATTTGGCGGCCTTTCGCCAAAATATTTAAGGATGTAACCGCGTAAACAGTCCCGGGTAGCGCAGTAGAATGTCATCTCCCTAAGGCGCTTGCGGTCACGTTCCTTTAGCATGCTTTCTGTTTCAAAGTCAGGGTATTCTACATCTCGGGGGTTATCAATCATCCATGTATTTGTATGTACATCCTGGCCATTGTATAACAGCAAACAGTCGGCTGGCTCGCCGTCGCGTCCGGCCCGGCCTGCTTCTTGGTAATAAGCCTCCAGGTTCATCGGCATGTTGTAATGCACGACAAACGAAACATTTGATTTGTCGATTCCCATGCCGAAGGCATTGGTGGCAACCATAATCTTGACACGGTCGTATAGGAAATCATCTTGATTATCCCGCCGCTCTGCATCGGTTAGGCCAGCATGATATCTGGATGCACTCAAGCCTTTTTGTTGCAGCTTAAGGCAAACATCCTCCACGGCTGCGCGGGTAGAGCAGTAGACTATCCCGGTGCGATTGTCTTTATCGCGCAAGAAATCCATCAGCGCCGCAAATCTGTCTGATGGTTTTTTCACTTCAAAAAACAGGTTTTGCCGGTCAAACCCGGATACCAAAACGGTAGGCTCATTAAGTTTAAGCTGCGCTTCTATATCTTCGCGCACAATGGGGGTGGCTGTGGCGGTAAATGCCGACACTACAGGCCGCCGTTCGAGCTGCGCAATAAACTCCGGTATTTTTGAATAACTTGGGCGGAAGTCCTGCCCCCATTGGGATATACAATGGGCTTCGTCCACCGTTAACATAGACACGTTTGCGGATTTGGCAAACGCGATAAAATCGTATGTAGCAAGCCTTTCCGGCGCAACATAAACAAGTTTGTATGCACCGTCACGGGCATTGGCTAGTGCCTTGGTAATCTGGCCTTCGGTAAGGGATGAGTTAATATACGCCGCCCCAATCCCAGACTGGGTAAGGGCGTTAACTTGGTCTTTCATAAGGGAAATAAGCGGCGAGATAACAATCGTAAGCCCGCTAAGCATAAGCGCGGGTATCTGAAAGCACATGGACTTTCCCGCCCCGGTTGGCATAATTCCAAGGACATCCTTGCCTGAGAGGATGTCTTGGATAAGTTCCTCCTGCCCGGTGCGGAAGTTGTCATAGCCGAAGATTTGTTTTAAGGTTTCGTGAATGGTCATGGGACAAGTTTACTCTTTCACGTGCGTAAAATCAACAATCCCCTCCGTTTCAAGCTGTAATCAAAAAAAGAGGTTGCTATCATCCGCATTGTGCGGTTAACAGCAACCTCCATTACAAACAAATAAAGTGTTACTTTTCCGGTTGTGGCATTATCATCAAAACCAGCTGGCCTACTTTGGCGTAGTTGTGGTGATTACGCTACGCCTGAAAGGGCTTTCACAATATCGACCACATGTTGTGATTCCAAGTTTTCGGACAAGCCGACTAGGTCAAGGCTCTTCATAAAAGTCTCTTTGCTTGGCGAAGAAAGTGACAAGTCATCATAAATCTTTTCCAAGAACTTTAAAACCTGTCTGTTAGTGGATTCACGGGCTGCAACCACCTCGGCCATAGATGAAGCCTTGCTATTGGTTGCTAGGTCATGCTCACCGTGGGGTCGCATATCGGTTATCGCCTTTATGGCTCCAGCAATATGCGCATTGTCGTGGATAATGGCTTCCATTTTAGCCAAAACCCATTCCATTGACAGCTCTGTTTCGGCTTTATCTGCCAGCATCGGCTCCGGCCTTGGGTCATTGCTTCTTTCTGCCAGTGATTCGAGAATTGCGTTGTTTTGTGCATATTCATTATTCATAGATTTATCCTCCAAATTATCATTTGGCGGACACGCTAGACACAGGGTAAATTCATCTATGAAGCGTGCCCGGCCATTCTTCACGAGCCCTTTGGCCCGCTTGGGGTAGGTAGCTTCATATTTGTTGCCTGCTGCGTCAATGACACGAATGTTTTTTGTTATGGGTGTCTCCCCCTTTAAACCCGTGCCACCAACTGCGGCGGCACAAAAATTATATGAACCCGCCGTTTTTTTGGATGGGTGCCGTCCCCGATGGTTCGCTTGTATTATAATGTATATTAATGTCTACCGCAATATGATTGCCTCCGGCCAGTCAATTCTAGTGTTAATGCATTATTTCAGGCAGTATCGAAAACGCGATTTTCTCTGCATTGTCGGCACTTGTTTCTAAATCGTTGATCATATCCATATAAATGACGCCGCTTTTTGGCTTGCATTCTTTTTTCTTTAGGCGCTTATAATGATTTTTAGCAAACTTTGTCGAAAGCTCATCAACCCTGTCCTCAAGCTCTTTAACTTTGGGTAGTAGTGATTTGTCTTGCTTTTCGTAGGACATAAGCGCTTTGTCCAAAAGCTCTGTTGTTATTTTACTCAGGAATTGCAGCTCTTCGATAGCAATGTCAGAGAATATCATGTCGCTTTCGGTAATTTTTTGCGCATATTCCGCTATATTCTCCGCATTGTCTCCAATTTGTTCTATGTCAGCCAGTATGACAAACATATCGCCTACTTTTTTTGCGTCACTGGCAGACAATGGCATATTTGTAATATCTACCAACTTTAGCATGATGTTCTGATGAAGGAAATCTACAGTTTTTTCATTCTCTAAAACCTTGCTTGACTTGTCGATATTTCTTTCAAAAAAAGATTCTAGCGCTAAGCCAAGATTTTCGTTGGCAATTCTGCCCATGCGGCTTATTTCAAGCTGTGCATTTATAACCGCAAGTGAAGGCACACGCAATGTCGTGGAGTCAAGGAAGATCAACTTTCTTTCATGTACTTCGCTTGTCTCTTCTTGTTTTACTGGGATGATTATCTTCATTAGGTTTGCTAGCAGGCTCACAAATGGTATGAGCAGCAGCAATGTAGCAACATTGTACAATGTATGGAACATAGCAACTTGGCGCGCGCTTTCCGACCATGTTGTTTGGAACCAAGTCAAGATGCCGGGCACTATGAGTATTAGCGAGCCAAATACAATGCTGCCGATAATGTCATAGGTTATATGGAATAACGCCGTGCGCTTACTATCGCGGCTTGCTGGTATAGACGAAATTACTGCGGTGATACTGGTCCCGATGTTTGCGCCAAATATGATAAACGCCGAAGTTTGGAAGGGAATGGGCACACCGCTAAGATGCATCGTAACCAGGAGGCCCATTGTAGCAGATGAACTTTGGACAATAACCGTAAAAACAAAGCCCGCGAGTAGCGCAAAAACTGGATTGGCTATGGCCGTAATCATGTCTAAAAATACAGGGTGAGTACGAAAGACCCTAAGGGCATCACTCATAACAGTGATGCTGAAAAATAGAATACCAAACCCCAGCACTGCGTAACCGATGTTTCGTGTCATTTTCTTCTTAGAAAACAAGTGCATAACTACACCAACAAACATAAATATAGGCGCGTACGCATCTATACGGAAAGCAATTAGCTGTGCGCTAAACGTCGTACCTACATTTATGCCAAGCAGCACCCCAATAGCCTGAGTCAAATTCATAAGGCCCGCGTTTACAAAGCCTACGGTAATAACCGATACGGCTGTAGAGCTATTTATGACTATTGTAGCAATTACTCCAACGATAGTCGCCATAAAGCGGTTAGAGGTTGCGCGTTTTAGAATGACCTGCAATTGATCTCCGGCTACTACTTCCAGCCCTGTAGACACCATTTTTATGCCGAACAGAAGTAGCCCCAAGCCGCCCATAGCCAAAATAATATTCCTAAATATGTCCATATTTGTCCTCCTGTGTTGGTTGCTCGTGCATTATACAACGCCAAACGGTCAAACTCTATATATTTTCTATTTTGGGAAAAGTTTTACTACATATACTGGCAAACAAACCCTTGTTATGCTAAAGTTATGCAAGAGCACCCCGCCAAGGGTCATGCCCCACAGCGAAGCGAGGAAGCGTAAGCGGGCTATGCCCGCTGGAGCGAGAGGTAATAGTCGCGCAAACAGCGCGATCCTCTCGCAAGCTTCACTTGCTGGCCGGCCCGATGCTGCGCATCGCCGGCTCCGCCGGAGTCATGCCCCGCAGCGAAGCGAGGGTTCATCCCCGCGGAGCGACGGCTGAAGAGGGGCTACAGTCGCGCAAACAGCGCGACCCCGCAGCGAAGCGAGGAAGCGTAGCGGGGGTTCATCCCCCGCGGAGCGGCGGGGGTTTGGGGGCAGCGCCCCCATTCAAAAGGAGGTTTACATGTCATTTTGCACACAATGCGGCAAACAACTGTTAGAAGGCCAAGCCTGCGAATGTACCGAGGTAAAGCAATTTTGTACAGAATGCGGAGCAAAATTGTTTGGTGGAAAAGTATGCGCCTGTACCGCTAAACCTGTATCCGAACACAGCGCAAACTATGTATCCGAAAGCGACAATGCAGACCCCGAAGCCGGTGCAGCTTACGATGGCATGCAAATCATCTCGGACTATGTAAGCTTTATGTCTGATGAAATACCTGTAAGGCAGTACAACCTGGTCAATCTTCGTAATTGGATAAGAGTAAAAAGCGCCGAAGGGCGTTTGCTGGTCACAAACAAACGGCTAATATTTAGGGCCGAGGGACGTGGTGCCAAATGGCCTGTGCATAGAGAAATTGCTTTGAGCGAGATAACCGGCATTGATGCGGTTAGTAAGCGCAGGTTTAGCTTCCCTCATATGATGATAGGTCTTGTGACAGTTTTAGCTATCGCCGTGCTTATAGCGGTCATAACATTTATGGGAGGATGGGCTATAACCACACTTTTTGTATCTCGTCCCCCTGTGTTGGATTTTTTCCGCCAGTCATTAGATCAGATTATAGAAAGCCACGAAGCGGATGTTAGCCAGCTTAGCTTAATCTTTGGCTTATTTATAGGGTTTGGCGGGGTAGCGCTTTACTTCTTATTACGTATGAAGTACTGGTTTAGGCAGCTACTGCTTGGGGTTAGCCTGGGTGCTTTCTTTGTTGTGGGGCTGACCGGCAATGTTTTTGCTAATGTATTGTTTGGCGCATCAGTGATCATTAATATATATGGGCTTGTGATGTTTGCCCGTTTGCCGGATTTGTTTGTTTCTGTATACGGTAAAGGCGGGACTTGCGTTAATATGATACAGGCAAAAAATATGGTCAGGTCTGGCTATGTAGGAATGGGGTGTGCGGAAGCCGCCCCGACCCCGGAAACATCGGCGGCAATTTGTGAGCTTGGTGCGGTTATTGCAGATCTTCAAAACTTAGATGATGCCGGCGTTATGAAATGGAGTGTATAGCAACAATATAGCTGATTGTAAAACATAGAAAAAACCTGTGAGGTATGGTGAATTAATTCACTATAATTCTCACAGGTTTTTTGCGTTTGTAGCATATCGGGCTTTTACTGTCCATATAATTGTTGTAACGAACATCTATGTGAAAAGGGGAGCCAATATGCCATTACCAATGCCGGAAGAGCGTAAAAGAAGCACCTCCAGGCACAGCCTGCAAGTAGACCGGCGTGAGAAGGTCAATGTGTCAGGCATGATTGATGTGATATCCTTTGATGAAGAGTCTGTAATCGGCGAAACCGAGATGGGGATTATCATCATCCGGGGTGCAAACTTGCATGTCAATAAAATCAGCCTGGATAGCGGCGAACTGGCCGTTTCGGGAGAAATTGACTCTATCACCTACGAAAGCCCCGGCGGGCCTGCCAAGGCCAAGTCCATCCTTGGGAAGTTGTTTAAATGATTCTGTCTATGTCGGGGCAGGCCTGGCTGTTTCTTTCTATGGTGCTGGTAGGGGCGGCCATCGGCCTGTTCTATGACGCTTTTAGAATATTGCGTAAAACCGCGCGCCATTCCGGCTTTGCGGTTACTTTAGAGGATTTGTTTTTTTGGGTTGCGGCAACGGGCCTGACGTTTTATTACATGCTGCACCGCAACTATGGTGAGATGCGGCTTTTTTCGCTTGTGGGCGTAGCCATTGGCATTTTGCTTTATTTTGCCACTGTTAGCAGGTGGGTGATTATTGTATTTGTGGCGGTTGTTAATTATTTGAAGCGGGTTATAGCTGCTGCCGTGCGTATTATTATGGTGCCGGCTAGGCTTGTTGCGGCTTGGTTGGCCGGGCCGCTTAGTAAGGTTTATGGTGGAGCGCTTAAACATACCAGGCGAGTCCGGCGCTATGGCAGAGGCAAGCTGCGGGCAACAGCGCGGGATTGGGGGATTGTACGTAGGAAGGTGTAAGTTAATCAGTAGTTATAGTGAATTAAATGAGAAACCGTCCAGCCCGAGCCGAAATTGCGAGCGCTTCAGCGCAATTTTGGCGACAGGTTTGACCCCGGCGAAGCCGGTGACGCAAAGCGTCAGGCCACCCGGCCAGCACCCGCAGGGTGCGAGAGGGTTGGGCGGATTTCGAATTAATTCACTATTTGATTTTCTTTGGCAACCAAGCAGCCACCATAACATTACCCAGCGATAACACCGCCGCGATAAAAAATACATATTGCGGCCCCCAAGACTCCCAAACAAGCCCCCCAAGGAAAGCACATATTATAGAAATTGCATGGTCAAGACTCATCCCAGTCGAAAGGGTAGGGGAAATTTCGGATTTGTCCAGCACAATGGAGCGCAGATACAATTTACGTATCATTCCCAGTTGCATTGTCATCCGGTCAAGGATAAACAGCACATAAACGATTATAATCGGGATGCCCACTGCCGCAAGATTTCCGGACATCAAACCAGCGCTAACAACACCGAACAGTATGTAAATCCCTATAAAAGCAAATCCTTCGGAAAACAACATATTCCTGACCCCAAAGCGGTCGGCTAATCTTCCGGCCATTGGGATAAAGAATATCCCCAGAAACATGCCAATCATAGACAGGAATGCCATCGTATCCGCCCGTCGTAGCAAAATTGATATCAGTACCCATGGCGCATAAACAGACGCTATTTGTTTATGCGCGCCATGAAGCGAAGCCAGCATGTAATAAAATTTATATTCCTTCCGGAACAAAAAACGGCCTTTGCCCGTAGTTATAGCTGGGTCACCAATCATTTTTCGGATTTTAAGCAAAATAATTACGACGCCGGCGAAAAAAACGGTAGCGATTATAAAATTGCGAAGTATACCATGAGAAAAGCTGAAAAAGCCTGACCTAAAGCCAAAGAAAACAGCAAGGCTTGCCACAAAACCCGCACCAGTACGTACGCCATTTTGTATACCAAACTGGCGTCCCGTATTTTCTGAGCCAATGATATTTAGGCTAAGGCTGTCTTTTAAGGGCATGTAAAGATGCATACCCATGGAGTTAACGAACAAGAAAACCAGCATTATCGCAAAAGGTGGTGTAAATATGCCAAGCAAAAGCAGCCCAACGATGGACAATAACTGTGCGATAATTGCAAGACGTATCTCGCCCAAAAACGACATAACCGAAATAACAATAACGGCAATAAGCCCCGGCAGCTCCCGCGGGAACTCGATAAAACCGCGCTGGGCCGCGGTAACATTGTACACTTCCATATAAAAATTGCCGTATGTACTTTCGGATAATCCGGACGCAAGGGCTGTAAGTACAGTAGCTATAAGAAGTAAAAAAAACGCCCGTTGCCTTGTTTTTATGTCTAATTCCATGTCGCTCTCCCTCTGGTTAACAGATTTATATCCTTACCGGTTTTGATGATAATGATAAAAGCGATCCCTATTATATCATGAAAAAATAGCTCATGAGGCATGATGCCACATGAGCTATGATGAATTAATTCACTATAAAATATTGCGTCTGAGTATGCTTAAAATCTAAACGGGAACTATCCCTGACATCATTGTAACTTCTATGCCGTTTTCGCGCCATTTATCTGCGATCTTGTTTAGGCCAAGAGAGTCGCTAGACATATGGCCGGCTACTACAACATTGCCTATTTTCTGCTCTTTTACTGCTTTTACATCCTTTTCGGGGATATGCATCAATATAAGTGTTCCAACGCCCGCTTCGAAGTAAGCCTTGGTCACTTCAGGGCCTGGGCCTGTTAGGCCAGACATTAATACATAAATCTTGCCTGCGAAGCTGTCTTTGCCGCCAACGCGGATTACAGGCTTCCTTGCGGAGTTTTTGTATTCGCAAATTTCTTCCAAAGCCTCGACTACATCTTGTACTTTTGTGTCGGGCTTGCCAGCGAATTTTTCGTCCATATGTTTTTGGACAATGGCTTCGCTTATGACATCGGCCGGGGTGTGGATGCTCATAAACGGCATGTTTAAAAGCTTTGCGGCGCTTTCGCTACGCCTGGAGTTGGATACATGCTGGCCAAAGCTAAGTTCATCTTTGCGCTCGCCCAGCAATTTTTGTGATTTGTTGCGTGGCATGCCCAGGGCCTCCAGCTTGTGGATATGCGCGTCCATTACCTTAAGCATATCTACGTTGGTGTTTCTTGGATGGTGGGTTACAACGCAGTCGTAGCCTAGCTCTTTGGCTAAAAGGAGCTCGGCTGTGTCCATGTCTACGCCCATAAGCACGCGCTTTATGTTTTCGCCCTCCATTGAGATGCCGCAATCCTGTGGCATTTCGCTAAGCCCAGCTAGGGCTACTGCGCTGTCCATCAATTGTTGTGTGTTCATGTTCATCCTCCTTTGTAAATTATGTTATTAAAGCCATTATAGCATAAAAAAGGAATGTCTGTAGATAAGTGAAATTAAGGTTTGACGACAATAGTTCTATATGGTACTATCCTATATAAGGAGGTGGCTAAAACGAAAACATCCGGAGGTTTTCTGATGTCACGGATACGTCATCTTAGCGGGCGTATTTGGGAGAAAATGCTTAAAGATAGTGGGGTAGATGTTTTTAACGGCGCTCAAGGGCGGATTCTTTATATTCTTTGGGAGCATGGCGATTTGACAATTACCGAAATTGGGAAGTTAACTTCGCTGGCTAAAACCACGCTTACTAGCATGCTTGACCGCATGGAGGCAAGCGGCCTTATAGAGCGCGTACCTGATAAAAAGAATCGCAGGCAGATATTTATCGTAGTTACCGAAAAAGCAAAACAATATCGCGAAAAATACGATTGGCTATCTGATAAGATGAACGAATCTTTTTATCGGGGATTTGGCATGCCAGAAATTGAAGAATTTGAAGAAAAATTAAAGAAGATCCTTAAAAATCTTGAAACGGAGGAGCATAACCAATGAAACGTATTGATTCGGATAAAGGCTTTACGACGCATATTCAGCCGGTATTCTTAATTGGCACATACAACGAGGACGGTACTCCCAATTTTTGCCCTATAACTTGGGTAAGCAGCACGTGGGACGGCGACCATCCGTTAATGACTGTCAGTATGAACGGTGCAAAGAAGACCAAGGATAATATTGCCAGGACAGGTATGTTGTCTGCCAACCTTGTAAGTACCGATATGCTAGAGTTACTGGATTACTTCGGTTCGTGCTCGGGTCTTGAGGCACAAAAAAATGCCCTGCCTTACGACTACGAAGACGGGCGAGTTTTGAGGGTGCCGACACTTAATGTTAGCAGAAGAGTCTTTGAATGCGAAGTAGTAAACATCTTCGAGACAAGTGATACGACGACTTATTTTTGTAAATGTAAGAATAGACAGGAAATCGAAGGTCTGGGTGATGGACATAACGCGATAGCGCTATTGGAGCCTCTTGTTTATACAGGTAGTTATTTTAAAATTGGCGAGTTCCTTGGAAATATGGGTGATTTTTATAAGAAGGAATAGAAGTTATGAGTTATGTATTAATTTTGCTGTAACTGGTGTTGTATTGTAATAAGGACATATTTATCCAATGTCAGAAAAAACGTGAGAGTTGCGCCGTTTGTGGCACATACGATTTTTACGGGCAGGGGTAAAAAATAAACCGAAAGGGGTGTCCTTATGCAAAACAGCACCAGCAGAGCCGATAACATAATTTATTTCGATTTCCGCAAAAACGCTTGGGGTAAATACGCCGAACTGCACCAAGCGTTTTTGAAATCCTATCACCCGACATTCTACACCAAGCTCTTGGTGTTGGGAAGATTGGACGAATGGCTGCGTACCATTGACGAAATAGCCGACCGCCGTTTTGAAGTCGGCGCAAAAGTAGGCTACACGCAAGATGAAATTGAAAATACCTTATTCACAGAAGTGATTTATAATCTCCGATAATGTGAATAATTCCAGTATGTGCCACAGACCACACGCAACAGAAAAGGAGGAAAAAATGAAAAACGCAAACACAAACAAGCACCTAAAAATTACTGCACTTTATGAACGCCTGTCCGTTGGTGACGAACGGCAAGGTAAGGACGAAAGTAATTCCATCAAGCACCAAAAAGCGCAGCTCGAAGATTACGCCAAACAAAACGGATTTACCAACATCAAGCAACTATACTGACGATGATGAAAGCGGGCGATTTTTTGACCGCAATGGCTACCAACGCATGATAGACGATATTGAACAGGGCAAAATCGGCATAGTGATTATGAAGGATTTGACACGCTGGGGGCGTTCGCACGTTCAAGTCGGACAGGCAATGGAATTTTTTCGTCAGCACAATGTACGTTTTATTGCCGTCAACAATTCCATAGACAGCGACAATCCCGAAAGCCTTGAATTTGCGCCGTTTATCAATATCATGTCGGAGTGGTTCGCAAAAGACTGTTCAAAGAAAATCCGCTCGGTGTTTAAGGCAAAAGGCATGGCGGGAAAACACGTTGGGAGCATACCGCCCTACGGTTATATCAAGCATCCCGATAATAAGGATTTGTGGATTGTGGACGAGCCAGCCGCCGATGTTGTACGCCGTATTTTTCAGCTAACGATGGACGGCAAAGGCCCGTATCAAATCTGCACAATCTTCTCTAATGAGAAAATCCCTATCCCCGCATGGTATCAATCCCAACAGGGTATCGGTTTATGGAAAAACCGTGAAATTAAAGACCCCTTTGCATGGAACTCGTCCACCATTACCGCTATCATCGAAAAGCGGGAATATTGCGGCGATACCGTTAATTTCAAAACCCGAAAACACTTAAACGATAAAAAGAGCCACTATGTTGACCCAAGCCTGTGGACGATTTTTGAAAACACACATGAGCCGATTATCGACAGGGAAACCTTTGAAAACTGCCAACGCATACGCAATAATAACAAACGTCGCCGTCCTAATGGTTGGGGTTACGTCCACCCATTAAGCGGATTACTGTTTTGCAAAGATTGTAACGGCAAACTTTATATCCACCGCATTTACAATGGGCTGGATAGACCGACAGCGGTATGCGGAAATTATGCCCGTGGTTCAGACCAAATCGAGCGTGATTGGGTTGTATGCGAAAGCGGACACCGCATCGAAGCCGCCGTCATACTTGACCTTATAAGAGATACGCTGAAAAGCGTAACCCACCTTGCCAAAACCGACAGAGAAGCCTTCAAAAAATCCGTTCAAGAGGTATTGGCATCGCAACAGTCGGATGAAGTTTCAAAGCAGAAAAAGCGGTTGATAGTTTGTAAAAAACGTCATGCCGATTTGGAAAAATTGCTGAATAAAATTTACGAGGACTTCGCCCTCGGAGCGTTGCCCGAAAAGCGTTATGAATCCCTGCTAAATACCTACGGACAGGAGCAAGACAACCTCGAAACCGAAATGGTTGAATTGCTATCCACCGTTGAGCGTTACGAGAGCGGGAGCAGTAAAGCCGCTAACTTTATAAAACTGGTGGAACGCTATACGGATTTTTCCGAACTCACCCAAACCATGCTTCACGAACTGATTGAAAAGATTGTGGTGCATGAACGTGATTATAAAGGGGCGATTGACTCGCCGCAGACGGTTGAAATCCATTTGAACTACATTGGCGAATTTTTCCCTGCTGTGAAGGAAAAGAAAAAACTAACGCCCAAGGAGCAAGCTGAACACGAAGAAGCGCTTAAACGGCGTGAAAAATACCGTAGAGCCTATGAGCAACGTGTGGCAAGCGGTTCTCAACAAAGGTATTACGAACGTGCTAAAAACAAAATTAGTGCGGAACGCCAAGCCATTAAAGAAACTCTCTTTGCTGAAAATTACACCCTCGGAACGAACGTACTCGCCCAAGTCGCAAGCAATTAAACGCAAATCCTAAATATCTTACCGCTTATGCTCTGCCAAGCATAGGCGGTTTTTTATTGCTATCATTCCAAAATAGAAAGGATGTGATGCTTATGCAAAATGAAAATAAGAACAGCACCGCCATCAAAAACACATTTTCAAAAAAGGTTGGACGGTCAACCTACAACGTCCATGTCTATTTCAGCAAAACCAGCAAAGAGAGCTTCAATGACAAAATATTGCGGCTTGTTAAAAACGACATAGCCAACGAAGCAAAGAGTCCGTAGCATTTCATTTTTCAGCCTGTCAGCATTTCAATTCATTATAACCCAAAAAATAAAAATAGGGTCTTGACTAGAACAGCGGATTATCACGGACGATTTTAAGGATTAAATGATACAAATTTTGCCCCTTGAAATTGAAACGAAATTCACACTCTTTAAGGTGAAGATAGAAAGTGGATTTGG
>Ga0123355_10005356_pt1 | contig 18754 bp, 9 predicted proteins | sample TergutEmb28metaG_3_FD_89872 | JGI IMG/M metagenome (GOLD analysis project Ga0123355, IMG submission 89872) | Embiratermes neotenicus P1 segment gut microbial communities from Petit-Saut dam, French Guiana - Emb289 P1 | ecosystem: Host-associated > Arthropoda: Insects > Digestive system > Gut ... | reverse complement strand
TCTGAAAAGATCGAAACATGTCGGAGTGGTTTTAAGTGTTTTAAAGTGTTTTAAGTGAAAGTTATATACGTGCATTTGTTGGTTAATAGTTGAAGTGATTTTACGAAATGCACGGTGCAACGACGAGATTCATAGATTTTTATTTTTGTCGGCTGCTCACAGGGCTTCCGACTTGAAGATTTCCGCCCTTCACTAAAGGTTTCTTGAATGGACCTCTACTGTGAGTTTTATGACGGACTGCGAGGACTCGAGATGTGTGTACTGCACTTATTCTGCGTTCTATTGTAAACGGATGGCTTCGAACCGTCCGTAACTGAGGGTTAGCAGTCGTTTTACTTATCGGCAAATATACCAAGAGGACAGGCAAAGTATCACGTAACATTGAGGCGCTTTCGTGCAACCATTGTTGTTGTGGAAAAGCAATAAGTGTTGCACAACTTGAGTGTTTGTGTGTATTTGTAGTCTTAATTATCCACTATGTAATGCGCATGTGCCATGTTGTCATTTGTGGCCTGCTCCACTCTACAAAATTTTTCCACATTTTCTCGTAAACGGCACGATTTTCGAAAAAAAAATTGAACATAAATGTGTGTTTTGATTTTCTCTACAACTTTTGTCTCAAACATTTCGCATTGTAAGAAGATATGAGCGAGATATGATTGAAAAATATATATTGGCCTTCATGTGTTCAATTATAATGAAACTTGCATTTTCTGCACAGATTTTCGAAAAATTATCAAATATCAAATTTCATGAAAATCCGTCCACTGGGAGCCACGTTGTTCCAGGCTGACGGACGGACAGACAGACATGACGAAGCTAATAGTCGCTTTGCGCTATTTTGCGAACGCGCCTAAGCATTTCTGGCTACAACTTTCACATTCGGGAGGTCCCAGATACGCATATCGGACGTCATACCAGCTACCCAAAAGGAGAGTTTCGTATAGTAAATCAAACGGGCCACAACTGTATTCTTTAGCGGCTTACCGATTTACTATCTAGTAACAGTTACAATATTCGACGCTACGTATTGTACGATACTGACAGAATAGTCAAATAAAATAAAAATAATGAATAAATGAAATAAATCAGAGAGGATTTTTCGGGATAAACCTCATTCATTTTTCGGCTTCAAAACTGCAATTTAGTTTAACGTATTTCATGCTTTTAAATTTGATGTTTGTGTGACCGTGCATCTCTGATACAACAGGACAAGCAACCAACTAGATGCAACAGTAACAATTTATTAGGAATTTAAATCAGCTCAACATGTTTCGGGCGATAATTTCTCCCATCCTCAGGAGCACTAGACTGTGTATACAGCTTGTGTTATAATGCACCGAAGAAGTTACCTGCTGGGGTCACCAGCAGGCAACAGCAGGTTAATAAAAAGCAACTCAATTTAAACGAATTATTCGTAATCAGTGATTAGGATATTGAGTGCGCACTTAAGTAAATAAAGATAATTTTTTTATAATTATTATTTTCTTTTAATTACTATTGTCACAACCATCACTTGTTGGATTACCTGTGTCAAGCAATTGTCACTATTTTTCTTCAATATTAAAAGTGCATTTCCCAATTTTTTAAATACTTGGAAACGCCCCGGTTACAAATTCAGTGTGACAGTTTTATAAATTTTTTACCTGTTCGGGATTGTATAGATTTTGGTAACTGTGCTGTAAGTCCAACGATGGAAAGAATATGGGTCGCAAATTTATATCTCACGCACAGTGACACTACGTCAGAAATTCTTTTTGAACTCTTTCTCACTCTCACTTTTCCTTCCTATTTTTTGTCATTTCCTTTAACCACAAACTTTCTCGCATTCATTTTTTCATTCTGTCCTATTCTTTTTATCGTCCTTCTTTATCCTTCTCTTACATCGCCCCATAAATCATTTCTCAACGACCTCTAGCCAACACTTTGCCCATAGAAGATGAGGAAAGAAAACAAAAAAATGCGACTTTTCTCTCGCTACTATGAGTGCTATTGCGAAGTTCAGAAGTAGGAAGTGTTGGAGAGAGAAAGACGAAATGAATTGCTGGAGGTATGAAGAATTCGCCAAAGTGTTGACACGAGGGTACTGCTGGCATTACTAAGAGTTTTTCATTTTTATTTTCTGTAGCTCCATTAAAAATGTATCGCAGATCTCACATACCTCATTCACATGGGTGCATCCATATGCTTAAAGTCAGAACAGAAAGAAAGAGTTGTAGGAACTTCTGCGGTAATTCACAGAAATTACAGATACTTACGTTTATGAAAGTGCCAAATTTGTGGTAGGCTTTTCAAATCTAATATAAATTTCATACATACGTTTAATTTAAAATAGTTTGGTGAAATAGTTCGATTTCGACAGATTTTTACTGCAACGTAAATTATAAAGCGTAAAATACTTAAGTACTAATCAATCTGCACAATTATCTTCCAGAATAATGTAATTTCTAACATCTTAAATATAGAAAGGTGTAGGAAATAAAATACTTTCTAATCATGGTAAGAACACAACAATATTCCAGAGTTTTTTTTACGTGAATTTTAAATTAAAAGCTTTCGCCATAGTTGCTCTGTTTATGAGGTAGCTTAATAACTTGGAGTGTGATTACCGCGAGGCCAACTATTTTAGAACTGTGATTTTAAAATTTTATGTTCTAGTACTCAGAACGGTAAGTCCTTCAAGATGCTGCACAAGTTTAGAAATGACATGAAACTGAAATCTCCATTCCAGAGTACCAGAAAGGAAACTCCTGCATCCTCACATGTTTCAGGCTTCATTGTACGAAAATTTGTTTGTACCTATTGGAAGCGTTTCAGCACCAAGAAATCGTCTCGCTGTGTATAAATGTCCAAAAGGTTATCTTTCCACTTTATATGAAAATGACATATTTTTTTCAAACTGTACTATTATGAGAAGTTAAAGAGATGCAGTGATTTTGAAATTGAATAATATTTTTAAGTTGGTGGATTTTTAAGTTTAGTAAGTTAGCATGTATACGAATATTTATTTAGTTGAGTCAAAATCAGTCACAACACGAAGGTACAAATAATGAGAACAGGTGGCTGCTCCTGCTTACACAAAGTGAGTGACGTACTTTCATTTTACGGAATAATTATTCATAATTCTCTAGTAATTTTACATTTCCGAGAGGTTTAAAGGATTGAAACTTGTCTAAAAACAGTTCTGACTGTAAACCGAGATATTCTTACTTTACTGTTAGTCCTATATACAGCGTGGTTTAAAAGGTATTTAACCGAAAAATAGTCTCTAGTATTAACGAGAAAGAAAATACTGAGTAACGGCAGACAGTTTGTAAAATGAAGACATAACGTCGTTTGTCGTGCACTGTACATGAATGATCTCATTTCAAACAGTTTTACGCATTCAAAAAGTAATAAAGAAACTTACTTATTATTCAAGGTACAATTTATAAACCGGCTAAGTGAAACGAACCACATTTTGTGCGTCTGTCTATACTAGTCAAATAGTGATAGGTAGCAATTATAGAAGCAACGTTTTGGTAACAGAGCTTGAAGGATCAAAACAATTAAAACCACAAATGTTAACTGGACGCCTTCCTGATCCAGCTTCAATCAGCTTTATCTTTACAAATCATCTCCCTTATAGTATTCTCCATTCTCGGTCTTTCGCTTCTCTGTATCTCAGTCAAAAAGGAAAATCGGGGAAACAGGAATTAGTTGGCTAGTTAGAAGTGATATTTGTTAATATCGTCTATGGGTCCTGTCCGGAAACAGCATTGATTTTATTGAAAGCATTTGATATGTCATTGACAAATTTAATTTTCTTCTGTTTGCATAAAACTTTTTGCGAATTTTCCTACATATGTTTTTCATTTCTGGGTTTACGAGTAAGTTAGTGGCCAACACACTAACAGACACAATGCAGCAGAGACATTCTTGATAAACAGATAACACACAAAATAATTAAGGAATTGTTTCTCCTTTGCGGAAACAGAAGTTATAACAGGCCTGCCCTCTAGGCAAACCCTAACCGGCAAACATTGCACGTTGTTATTTTTAAATAAATTTTAATACTATTTTCTCATCTATGCCAATATCAAACAAGTGGACTATTTCCTTCAAGTTTTATGGCTATATTTCTTAACACTGAACAGAAAAATAGGATCCTGGGACACATACTATCTTGATTTCAAACTTTCAAACGCCGGAGACTCACCAAAAAAAATACCACATATTGTCTATTTAAAGTTATAAATAAATCCGTATCGAATATAAATATTCAGTTCTTACCTACGAAAGAGCATAATGTGCTCTCAATAGAAAAACCAATTGATAAGTGACTGTAGTAAAATGATGTCTCTTTATTACGAGAATGATACCGAGCACACAAATGTTCTGCGAGTGCACAACACAGTTTCCAACATTTAAACCGGCGGTATATATTCTAATTAAGAAGTTCTTAACGGTTAAGATATATTCACGGGAGAATATATGCATGTTTTCTGAACGTACACAATTTTATGGATATGTCCCGTAGTTCTTCAAATAAAGAAATATATATATATATATATAACAAAATTTAATTAAATCATAAGATTTCACGAAATTTTTATAGACTTTTGCATGTTATGTAAATGAGATTTAAAGTACAGAAAAATTACAAGCGATTTATTTCAAATTCACACAGGACTGAAAATCACCGCCATAAAATAAATAACCAAAAAATATTGGAACATAATTTCAGGAGAAATGACAAGCACCACTTATTGGCAAACAGAAAACAACAGACTGTGTGAACTGATTTGTGTCTCTAGTCTTCCTAACAACGGGGTTTCAGTTTACTATTTTTGTAATATTTTACTTCTCGTTTTTCTCCACAACTTCCCTCTTTCCAGGAAAATGGCCAATTTCAATGCTGTTCAAGAGTTCCTTCTTACAGATTATGCATACGTACGGTCGATTACTGGCTTGGAAAGGAGTTGTTTTGGATGCATGGAACAACCCTGCACCTTACCCTGGCTGAAGAAACACAACAGCTTGAGGGTATTAAAGAAGAAATATCAGTGTATCATAATTCTTTTCCTGAGGCATAAATTCGGAAATGTACGTAAAAATTAAAATTTCTAACAAGACGCGAAAAAACTGTGCTCATTTTTAATAAATAAAAGTAGAAGTTTTAAGCTAAATCGAACATTTATAAAACATAAGCCGGTCAGAATTATTTGACGAAATGTGGATTACATTCATTTCAGTAAAATATAGAAGTTCTAAAATTTCTATGCCTAACCAACATTTTAAAGCGCACAGAGTAGCTAAAATTTTCGTTTTCCCAATAGAGATATACGAAGTTATTAACTTTATTTTAATAGTGTAGAAGCATAAATTCAGTGGACTGGGAGAGTTAAAAAGGGTTATTTATTTCGATTATTGATTTAATGCATTATGTCTACACACGGTATGAAATAAAGCTACGAGCTTAACTTACCTACTACGTCACATTTAGAATACTAAGGTTTGCGAAAACTTGACACGGCATAACCCATAAACAATTCGTAAATCCTGATATCATTATGCAAACCCGGGACAGTAGAGTCAGAATAATGACAAGGCTACGGAATTCTTGAGGGGGAATCGTGGTTCGATTCCCGGCAGCGGTAAGAATTTTTCCTCTTCTCTACATCGTTCAGACATGCTGTTGGGCCTACCGATCCTCCTATTCAATTTGTACAGGGGTATTTCCCACAGGATAAAGTGATTGAGGCGTGAATCTAACAGGTCACATTCAGCTAATGCCGACGTTAAGAAAGAGTGGAGATAGACTGTTATTCCCCACACGAACAAGCAATACATTTCTTTTTGCCAGTCTCCTTTTTTAGGTTTCTAAGTTACATATTTTGTTGGTACGCAGCCATGACATTTCTTGTTACAAATTTCTAGTAACCAACTTGATGTCACTAGTTATTTTATTTCACTTCTTATGTGTTCAACGTGTTTCGGACATTAATAATATATAGCAAGTGACATCAAGTTGGTCTTTCATTCTTCAACTATCACAATGATGATTGGTCCAATAAAAATAATATTTCTAGTAACATTTGGGACCAGGATTGCAAATTCAAAATATAGACGTATTTTTCAGTACAGGTCTTTAACTCAAGCTGAGGGTTGCAATTTTTTTAACTTCCTCTGTATTGGTCGCATTATTCTTAGTATTTTAAGTGAAACACTCGAACAGAAATATTGAATTCAATACAAAATACTGAACGAGAATATTAAAAATTTAATTCAATAATATAAAAACTGAACGTTAACAAGGGCATAATTATTTTTATTCTATAGACTGGTGTTACTAGCATTGCTTACTTCTACTCATTTTCCCACTCGTGGGCATACTATACTATTAGAAAACCAATTCACATGCAAAGAAAGGAATGGAATTTTCGTAATTCATGACAAAAATCCCTGCTCCAGTCGCGGCTGGATTATCGTCTGCCTCATGTTTTCCTGAATTGAAGTAGGAGAATTTCCAGATAGCACTCTACAATAAGTCTCTTGGAGACTCCTCGCATATCCTTAGCTACGTGGCAATAATCTCCCACTGTACTGAACTTCAGTAGCTTTTCATTCGAAGTAGTTTTGAGACACAACCTAAGAATTAATAAATACCCCTGATAACCCTGTGTCCCGTATCCTGCCTAGGCACCATGTTTGAGAATATACAGTATGAGCACTGATGTGAAGCATGTATGTTAATTATTTTTTGATTGAATGCTTGCTCGAAGGAATCGAAGAAGTGTCTTTCAGTTACATAAAGGTAAAGGTAAATCTATCCCATTACAGGCCTGGATAGGCCCTGAGGGTTGCAAGAGGTTGGAGCTCACAGATTTCTAGACAATCGACACATGAAGGTGGCAACGACTACAAAATGTCACAATCCAAAAGAACACAACCCAAAGACTCGCTCTCACAAAAATCTAGTTTGTTTACAAGTTACGTGTATTTAATAAGACTGTGTTGAGGAGAATATCTGGATCTCAACGTCAGGAAAGAAAATGACACTGGAGAATACTGCGTAATAAGGGGCTTTATAACTTGTAATCTTCACAAAATATTAATATGGTTATTAAATAAAGGAGGACGAGATTATAGGTACATGCAGAAGGCATGCGAGCCACAGGAACAAAACGTTAGCCGGTACCCTAAAGGAAAGAATCACGGGAGAGATCTAGACATAGTTGGAAGGATGAAATTTTGATGGGCAATATTTGAACAGCTGAAGGAACAAAACACGAAAAAAGCACGACTCCACTCTGTGTGCTTGCTGTACATTTTACTTCAATATCAGTAATGTAAATAACGCTTTTACCAGGTTATAAATAATGACGTTTATATGAAGTAAACTGCATAAGTAACAATGATATACATTCGTCGGTCAAATCTGGGCCACGATCAGTTAAATCCCTGCGAAAATGCAATTATGGGAGGCGATATTGGTTACATATAATTATCTAAATATACTGGAACACACAGAAATTTTAGACCTGAAATAACCAGTCTTTAGACTGCAAAAGTAGACTAACCATAGGGAATGAAATACTGAGAGAAAAAAAAGATATTGTTTTCCCTCTTTTCTAGGTAGTAAACTTCAGCCACCAAGTATTAAAGTTGAACTTCAATTAATTCTAACTGTATGACCTAAGGAGATTTGTATCTTGTGCGATCTAATCCACTCTACCATATTACAGCACAGAAGCCGTGGTAGTAAGGAGGGCACCATCCTGATTGAATGAATCCATCCGGCCCCTTATAGTCGTCCGGGAGTCTGCTTCTTGATGAATGGGGGATAAGAATATACGAATCTTGACTCCCAGCGACAACTATAGCCCAACGGTTTTAGCTCTGCTTCTCGGTGGATTCTCAGAAATACATGGAGCAGAAAAGGTTTCCGTTGACAGCTACTTCTTACGGTTTCGGCGGTACATTTACAGATGATTTCTCGACTGTATATTTTACACCGTTAAATAAAAGAAAGAAAGTTAATGGTGGACTGGGAAGATTATGGAGCGACAACAATGCCTGCTACCATGTAAAACACAATCTGCATGGAAGACCGTGAAAAAACGTCAGTCGGAATATCTGGTGTCCAATGGGAGAATGGGACCAGAACCCCTGAATACGGCGTAGAAGTGAGTATCCATACATGATACTGTTCCTTTTCATGTGGTTCATGTGTGTGTATGTGTGTGTGCGTGTTTGTGTGTGTGTGTTTGTTTGTGTGTGTGTGTGTGTGTGTGTGTGTGTGTGTGTGTGTAGAACTCCTTCTCTCATTACATGGGACGAACGTAGAAAGAAACCGCTAATTTCTTCTTCTGTTAACTCGCCTCTATTAAGGCCCAATATTCTCCTCAGCACGTTGTTCTTAGCAAATATTTTCAATCTGTGTATTTACCATAGTATGGCTTATGAGGTGAAATTTAAACACCACCCATTGCCACCTTCTATTCCTGTTTCGAAAAATAAATTTAAAATGAACAGTATAAGACCTACAAACGCTTATGTTCTTTCTTTGCCCACTGCGACTTACAGACGTCAAAACAGTTAGGCCTACTCATGATATATGATACTATTCAAACAAGATTCACTGAACCTGAGATTAAGCTACCATCGACCTTTCAAAAGGCACACCTAGTCTACCTCCTGTCCACAACAGAAGTGAGTATTCCCCTCAACTATGTCAGATTAAACCTTACGTTCTTACAACTTCTTCTGTAGAATTCCCACAACTAATTCATTTCCTAATATCTGGATTTATTGCTGTGGGTTTTACGTCTGTATTTATTGTGTGATACTTAGTTTATTAAACAATGTTGTTAAGAGCGGGATTACGTTGCGTGGGATGAGAAATTATTCGTTCGTAAGATAAGTAAACCCATTTAATGATCCAGAAGAGCGATAGAGGAATGCCCTGCGGTATATTCCCCACATAAGACATGGAAATACAAACAGACAACAACCTCAGTTGATCTAGCAAAACTCAGTAACGCGAGTATATCATCACTGCACAGAAGTTGGTATAGTCACTCCACTGAGACTGACAATCCCTGCATCAGTATAAAACGACTACATTCAGCACTATTAGCAACGCACATTCGTTAAAGTATCGCCACACATTCGAATCAAGCTGTTTTCAAGATCATTCGTGTATGTTTCAATTTTACGCTAAAATATGTGTCATACTTTTGCCTCATGTTGTGTAACACCTAAGTATTTATGTAGGCTTCCATTACATAAAAGCGTCTATTGTTCACCACCGGGAATGGTAGCAGGAAACAAATAGTGAACACTACACACTCTTTTCTGTGTCGGAAAAATATGGTAAATTATCAGTGTGCTAGGAAATAATTCTTAATCCCAACTTTACAAAGAATGCTGAGATGTATTCGGATACGAAGACTTATCCAAATGTTATGCACTCGCATTTCGGACAGAGAACAGCAAACTGTACAGCTTTCTGTTCTCACACACCGTAATATCGCTAGCATATTAGCCAGTCAAGTGAGTTGTGCAGCAAATATCTTATGCTTTGCTTCTCAACGGCGTTTATTTTGTGCGTACGATGTGCGAACTGAATTATATAATGACTGGTCTGAAGGAACAAAGTATTTTCGTTACATTTTCCTGAAAACTCAGGAAATCTGCATCAAAATGACATTACATCCTGAGAATAGCTTTTTATGACAATACCACTGAAAGAAAACAGACTTTTGAGTCGTTTTCTGGATTCAGACATGGGAAAAATTCAGATCCAGATAGAGGGTTCAGACGGTCCCTGCACCGGTGGCACAGAATAAAACTTTGTGAAATTTCTCAGAATCCTCAACAAAGACTGACCAAATGACATTTAGGAGCTTTTTAACAGGTTACGCCACTCTTACGGACTAGACCAGCGAACTGTAAGGTACAGCATAGACAACAAACCTCCACGAAATTTGTACATCGGTTGATTAGTGCAGAACAGTACGCTGGGTTCATTGCTTAAATCCGAGGGCGGCTACTTTGAAAGGGAAAACAGCGACCAATAACAAGTGTACGTTTGGCTAATATCATACGGTTGTATCTGTTTAATCAATGTATGCTTATTGATATTCAGAGTAATACAACATTATAAATGAATATACTTATATATAGTGTTGTATTAATCGAAAAATCAATAAACAGTCATTAACAAGCGTAACTTTATATTTTGTTGCCGATTCAGTACGGAATCTTCTAGACACGCCTTTATATATTTCTGTTAGATCCTTGGAAACTATATAAAACTCTTTACAATCCATAAGCCATATTAGCTACCAAAAAGTCCTAAATTTAAAACTGGTGCATCCAAAATTGTCTCCACAATAAAGATACACAATTTAAAACGTAACAATAAAGATGGAATCCGTGAATACAAAAGTTCTTATTATGGTAAATCTAATCAGCTACATTTTTCGGCTGTACTAAGGCACTCATCAATCGGCCGTGGGTTTCAGGAATTAAAAAAGAAAGGAAATTATAAAGCTGTGTCTTCGCATATAAAATTAAAAAACCTGTGGCCAAGACCTCGCCTTTAAATGACAACGTTCAAATTTAAACATCCAAATCAAAATGGCTTTTAAAACATTTTTTTATATTGTAAAAATGTTTTCCAGGTCTCACGTTTACGAACGTTTCATGTAGGGAAGAGATCTTGGATTGGGGTTTTACTTTTAGACGAATAGCTACAGCTATAGCATTTCTTTTTTTTTTCTTTTTTTTTACGTTTCTACACCATACGACCCGATGGTACTCATCAAAACAGATCATTTCTCCACACAGCTCCTAACTTTGTTCTGGAGGAGGTAAAAAGGAATTGATCTATTTAGATTACCTCCAGCTTCCTTTAGGAACAGATACGCTCCTCTTCACTGTCGAAAGTTAAAAAAAAAAACAGAGTAAAATGTTTATGGGTTTTAGACAACATGTCTCCTGATACGCGCCTTGCATATTTAAGTGTCCAAAAGTTTCCTTCATGCATGTAGAGTTCTTATAGCACCGAGTAATTTTGCCTTGCATTCTTGAACGAATAATCAAAGGCAGATGGTACTTGCTGCAGAGAATTTTCCATTCACCCAGTTCAACATGAATTCATTTATATATCACCTTAGTTTCATTTCATTCCGTGCAAGCGTTAAGAAATTACAGGCCTCAACAAAAAAAAAAAATTAAGCTAAAAGGCTCCTTTCTGAGATTTCAAACTGGAATGTTCCACTCACGTTTAACAACACAGTTTCATATGTCATTCTGTAGGCACTTGTAGGCTTACAAGTTTGTATTGCCTTACCCCTGAATATTGCCCTCGCATATCTTTGTAGAATGTACTCGATCCAGTGGTAAACAGTTGCCTCTATATACAGTACGTGTACATTAGCGATGACTAACGCTTACTGTTTTCCTTCCTAGCATATGTAACTCTGATTCTCGACGGGCTGTGATAAGCAATGTCGATATTAATGTGTGGCTTTAAATTATTAATATGAAGTGATATGATAGGAAGCGGTACGTGTCATCTTTAATGGCAAGTAATTACCTCGGAACTTGTTTTGAGAGACTGAAAAGACTAATGTAAACAGCAGTCTGTAATTACAAATCCTTATATATTCAGAGGGCAGCCAAGAGGAGAAACATTTCCGAGCTCAAAAGAAACAAACATTTTTTGCGATTTACACTAAAGCTACTCGTTAATCAAATATTGATTTGTTAATGACTTTCTTAAGTTGGACGGTCCGGTAATCGAATACATGTGGGAGACAGGGTTACCACACTCGTCCAGACGGGCTCTGGGGTCCACCCAGCCTCCTACGTAATGAGTACCGGCTCTTTCCTGGCGTTAACTCGACTGGGGTGTGGCGTTGACTACCCCCTTCACCTAGCGTTGAGATTAAAGAAAGAGTACAGCTGTACCTCTACTTCCCCTCTGGGTTTTGATGGTCTGTTGTAGGATAATTATGCGTGTTTACCTTCTCGGGCTTTTCTCAAATATCTGAGATTTTCCATGTTTTAAAGCCTTTATTATATCTCTTAATTTTCGTAAATTTGTCTTACATTAGATTAATAATTGCCCAACGAGATGCAACACAAAACAGTCTGTTTATTATTCTGCAAGTTCACTCTACGTGTTTCGGGTGTCTAACGCACCCATCATCAGGAGTGCACAGAACTGTAACTACAGCCTCCGGTACTGGCCATATTTTTTGTGCAGCTGCCTCCTTCCAACGTGGCCAAGCTAGCTTGGCCACGTTGGAGGGAGGCAGCTGCACAGTACCGGAGGCTATAGTTACAGTTTTGTGTATTCTTGATTATGGGTGTGGCTGACACCCGAAACATGTAGAATGAACTTGCAGTATAATAGACTGTTTTGTGCTGCATCTCGTTGGACAATTATTAATATAGATTAGCGCTACACGGAACCATAAACATAAAATTGTCTTACATTCTAATTTGTTCCTTTTTGGGTAATTCCCCGGCGTCTGAGTTCTAATCGCCGACGTTTCTGAACTCACTGTCGGTTCCATCTTCACGGGCAGGTGAATGAAGTATTCACTCACCTGCCTATGAAGATGGAGCCGACAGTGAGTTCCGAAACGTCGGCAATTAGAACTCAGACGCCGGGGAATTACCCAAAAAGGACCAAATTACATTTAGAACATAGCGAAAGCTTAAAAACAAGAATCTTACATTCTAGTTACAAGAAATGAACACATACAGTTCCTACTTACACCGCATTATTTAGACCTATGTATTTAATACAAAGTAACAAATCTTTGGGAATTCTTCACATAATATATGTTTTTGTGGAATGAATTACAGACAACGTAGCAGAAGCTGACGTGTCCTATTCAATGTCAATCCCACCCGATTTCCTGTCACATTCTGAAGAAAGTTTAACACAAATGGAAATAAAGTACTCCGTTTTCTCAGACAATTGTGAGGAAAAATATACAAGAAGAATGTTTTTTTGTGTAAAAGCGCTTAAGAAAGAAATATTTTATGGGTCTTTAACAAACAACAATTTAGTTTTCCGTGCTCCCTTACTTCCATTCTATGTAGTAACCTGACTTCCATCGAACAGCACTTGACTGTTACCATATTAGAGCTCAAGGGTTGCACTTTTAAATGAACTTTTTCAATGTCTGACATACTGGTACTTCATATTTACAGTATGGTCAGAAACCATTTTCTCGTGTACATTTGTCCACGTAGCATATTAGTGCATATTGTACCGAAAATATCAAATTGTACACACAGAGTCGTATCGAAACTGATATGTTGGTTTTAGGCATGTTTAAAGTAAAAACATTTATTTTGGTTCAGTGACGTCCGAATCCGAATAATGTAAATAATTTTAATTTCTGTTACCTTACCAAGCCTTTGTCATGATTTAAATAAGAACATGACTTTTTCACGCTTTCGATGACAAATGAAGTGCGCTTTGCAAAATAATACTCGATTTTATAAACGCTATGAACTTTTATCTTCAAAAAAACACTTACTCTAAATAAGGCTTCGAATCAAAAATTGAAAATTTTGGACGCGCGAATAAAATCAATGGAGAACTTACACGCCCGCGCGCACACACACACACACACACACACACACATATATATATATATATATATATATATATATTTCGTAACATAACTGGCAGTAATTAAATGTTATGGTAAATAAAAACAAAATTTTGCAGCAAAAATGTTTAATGACTAGCCTTTGAACGGCATGTGGCAATATCATAACACGCTTTGTTTACACAAATTCACGTCAACAGGAGCGTGTATCATAATTCCAATTAAGTGACAAATAACAAATTATAAATGAAAGGAACTTGATGTTAAAATTTATAGACGTAGCGTACAGGAATAACATATTATGACGTAAAATGATGCAGACGGGGGGGGGGGTGTTTCACCCCTGTGGAGGAAATTCGACATTAGTTTCGAACAATATTGTTTCCTCTACACTGTTAACATATACAATGAATGTAAATTGTTTTCTATAAATTACGGGGTTGAAGGTATATAACTGCACACACAAAATATAAAGTAACAAAGGAACACTTTATTGTAATTGCACGTAATTTCACGATGAATTATACCATAAAATACACATTACGTCTTATTATCAAGGAAAATATATAACAAATAATCACTCATATTTATGTCTGTAAATAAAAGCAAAGGAAGACATAAAAGTACAGAGAATTATTACCTTAATTTTAATTCGCTTTGATATTATTTATTTCATTATTTATTTCATTAATTCTTAATTTAATAACACTTCCAGTAGCTCAGAATACGTCACATCGAATGATGCTTATGAATGAATAATGATATGGAAAGCACGAAAAATCTGAATCAGGATAGCCAAACTTTGCGCCAAAGTTGAACCCGGGACCTACGAACAGGAAGCAGACGTGCTAGCCAATCGACCTTGACGTCATTGACTTCGTCTATAGAAATATATGTCGAGCCACTTCCGACGGACTTAGGAAATAGAGGGAAAAAGGCCTTAGAATGGTGGTGGGAATTGCGTCACCAAAGTTGAGGGGGGAAAGGGTAGGAGCGTAATTTACCGCCTTGCAGAAGTTTCGTTCGTCCACCAAGCAGCCCCCTCTGTCACTCTCATCCTAGACCGCAGGAACCTATTAACGTAGTTGGTTTCAGTATCAATAACGACATCTTTGTGTGGGGAGTAAAATGTGGTGTCACGTTTGTACCGTGTTATTATGAACGAGTAACTTCAGAACACTGGTGCAGATGCTGGAAACAGAGGAGTTTATTGTTAGACTGTGAAAGCTGAGTGGATTCTGTTGACAGCGAGAAGAAATTCCATTATGTAAAAAAGGTGTAAAATACCTTATTAGTCGCTGTTTCACGACTGAATAACGATATATTTAAAACTAGAATTCACAACCGCTGGATTGAGAGAACTTGTACAGTAGCCAACTATGGGACACAGCTGAAGGAATCTAGTTCAATTCCTAGCGGAGAAACTTCCTGTGATTTTCATTCTTTCTCGCGGTCACTGAAGATAAATTAAAAAAATAACTCTTTGATTAAAATGTACTGTAACTGCATTAAATCCTGCTATTACAGCTTCCCCTCACATCCATCCTAAAGCACTAACTAGAAGCTAACTCGATGACACATAACCTCATCACCCGAAACAGTATCGTCATACAAGCAATTACTTAATTGCTGTGTATGACTGAGGTTTCCTAAATATCAGTTTATGTGATGGGATAAGATTCTTTCACGTTTAGTAAAAATGTAGCCTATAATACACCGGTAGGGTCTACTTTAAGGACTGAGGTTTTAACCTCCAACGAATTCTTCTAGGCTGTTTTCTAATTGCTTCCTGTCAACAGCAGCTTTCATTGTGTCTGTACAATGCTTCTATTAATACAGAGTATGGAATTAATACTGGAAACACCAGCAGATTTAACAGTACAGATCCCTAGACTAGGTCTAGCCGAAAAATAATATTAATTGCGTTTGGAAGTATGGTGAATGTATTCCTGAAGAAATCGAACAGTAAGTTCGTCTGACAATTCATCCATCTGTCTAGGCACTATTTACCTGTCTGATTGTTGACCTATTGGCCTATCTACCTATCCTCTCCAGGTATCCCACTATCTACAGTACCTCTCTACAAGCATCTTCCTGCTTTCCTGGCCATACCTTCGGATACAAATTTGTGTACGTGCAATATTTACAGCAGTGGTGACAATGCCCTACTGATTTTTCCACATTATTTCAGTAACAGCTAACTCCCTGCGCGGTGGCAGAACCTTCGCTAACTTTTCGCTGCTTTATAGCTCTCTAGTACAAACAAATTTCTTTCCTGTACACAGACGTGTACATATTCCCATACACAGGCAGCTATAAGGTAAAACACAGCGCCAGCTGCACACTAATTACCAGCACAGTATTACACTCGCATTCACCTTGTCTAACATTACCTTTTAAGGACACACCATACTGTCCTACAGAATTATTTTTAACACATAAATAAATATACACATAGAAATAAATGGCTTTGTTACGTTGTCGTTACTTTGTTTTATTAGCACTCTTTTCCTCGGAAATTAAATTACTTTGGAGTCTAGCCAACAGACATATTTTTAATACTTTTAATGCAGCTTCATAAATTATAAGAAAGCTTTGTCATATTTTAATTTACTTAAATATATGTATTAAAGTTATTCTGTAAATGGATTAATAATACAAATGAAAGATGGTTGTTTAGTGGGAAAGTAATTCTGCAGTGAATTTATAACTCGTATATTTCAACGTCCTCTTAGTTCGAAGTCGAGACTGGTTCTTCAACTCACTCCTGATCGTAAGAGGATTACACAGGTCACAAAACTTTATGCAGCAGAGAGGATGGAGTTTCTCAGAAATCAGGCTTATCCGGTCCCACACGAAATTTGATATTCTGATTGCTTTCTCAGCTTCTCGACTGAAATGTCGCAGTTCTCTAAGCGATAAGCTCCTCCAGCCCACATTAACCGTTACCATGATACGATTGAGGAGCAGTGTGTTCTTAAGGCAATGATAGTGCTTGGCGAGTCACCTCGACTAGAATCCTTCTACACAAGCTGACAATCGCTGAGCTGTGAAGCAATTTACGCGTTGCATCCAACACTAAACTAGTCATGAAATTTCAAAGGCATGGCCTTCTGAAATACAAAACCGTGTAGTCTGGTAGGCGGTCACTACACTCGTGTTTCGGAGAAGTGGTTTACTTCCGTCTTGGGATGGATTCCTGGAAACTATGGTAATCAGTAGTCTGCTGCCTCCATCTTCAGAGTTACCTTCTAAAAATGAACATAACACAATTTGCGCAGGTTACAAGTGTACCAAAATCTCGATATAACACATTTTGATTGTTATGTTATTTTACGCCTTTCGTTCAGGGAAATACATGGACATCGCCTTGAAGTACGTAACTGCCAATTACTGCTACTGTCTTCCGCACTGCGCATTCTGCATTACCCTGCCATTTATCTGCCGACATTGTGTGATTTATGCACAAGACACAGCTCTGTTCAATGAAATTAGGTGCCTATTTTATTAACGACTACAACACTCGTGCTTACTTAGGTCATTTCCAGTTTAATAACTGGAATTAAACATGTTACTTCATCACAGCTTAAAGCTAATACGATGAAATACTACACCTGCTTTCTTTGCAGAAACGTAAATTTTAATTTACGTTTTGTAAGAACGTGAGTCATGGTCTGTCGTGTTAAGGAAAGAATAAATATTGCTGGTTTTCGATGTTCCAATGCTCAACAAAATATTTGGATTTAAGAGAAACGAAGTAACAAGAGAGCGCGTAGAATGGCATGGAGTTGAGCTTCGTAATGTACAAAACACTGATGGTGAGATAGAGATATAGCAGGCATGACAGAGATAAATGTATAAAATTTGTAGTCGGAAAACCTACAGCGAAGACTTTGGAGAGATGTACATGGATGTGACGATAATATTAAAATAGATATTGAAGAAACATGGAGTGAGGGTGTGGACTGAATTCAAGTGAAGAACGATTTGGGCAATAACATGCCTTTAAAAGAATGGAAATAAGCTTCATGTTCCACAAAACCCTGAGAATGCTTTTCTGCTGGATGGGTGCCTAAAGGTCATGACTCTCAATGCCTCTGCTCGAAGGATTAATGCATTCGCTTACTTCAAACTACAGATACCTTGTGCATAAAAGCACATCTCTTGATAATATGAGGAATCATTTCGGAAACAGGAAGCAGTATCACAACCCAAATATCTGTCATTTGACTCACACGCTAGGAAAACCTTAAAACTCGCACATTGATAATTTATTAATCGGAAAAGCAATAAACGCACTAAAACAAACTCTTAATTTCATTGTTTTCCTTAGATTAGGGCCCATTAAATGAACTGATAACGTGACCTGACACTACAGAAAATTCCATGCACCCAAAGTTGCTTTCCTTGAGTCAAGATGAAATAGTAGGAGTATAATACGTGACATGAATGTCTAAATCAGTGTCCCCTATTCTTATTGATTCGTGTCTGATTAGACATCTAACAGTCCTCGAAATTAATTATACCTCCTTGAAGCGTAATACTCCTATATTATTAGGCCTGCAACGCACACTCTAAAGCAACGATGGGTAGAATACGTCCTACATCGTGGAAGTAACCTGTAAAATAATTCAATCCTTCCTGCGACGATGTTCAGATCAATGCGGCCTTTTATAACTAAACTTTTTGTTGCCTCACAGAAATTTCTATCTAAAGGAAAATCGTGACAGCACACAGAAAATAAATTTTAGAGTAAATGTAATATTAAGGAGATAAGGCGTAGGTCTGCTCAGATTGCCGGTTCGAATCCTGCTGGTGGCATGGATGTCTGTCGGTTGTGAGTGTTGTGTGTTGTCAGGTAAAGGTCCTTGCGACGAGCTGATCACTCGTTTAGAGCAGTCCTACCGACTGTGGTGTGTCGTGTGTGGTCCATAAACCTCAAGAATGAGGAGGCCATAGCCCGCGTTGAGCCGCAGCGCCACAAGAAAAAAAATATATATATTAACCTTTTGGCGCCGGAATTATTTTTTTTAATTTTAGCACATCCTGTATATAAAATGTGAATAATACAGGAACCAAATATGTTAGATTTATGAAACAAACTGCATTTTGAAGAGGAAAAAACGGAG
>Ga0123355_10005355_pt1 | contig 18755 bp, 12 predicted proteins | sample TergutEmb28metaG_3_FD_89872 | JGI IMG/M metagenome (GOLD analysis project Ga0123355, IMG submission 89872) | Embiratermes neotenicus P1 segment gut microbial communities from Petit-Saut dam, French Guiana - Emb289 P1 | ecosystem: Host-associated > Arthropoda: Insects > Digestive system > Gut ... | reverse complement strand
TAGTGTGTTTATTGAAGATGCTGAGTTATTTATTGAGGGGATGGGGAGCGGGTATCGTCTTTAATTGGGCCGTGAAGAATGTGTTTTAACAAATAGCATGTTGCCATATGTTCAGTATCACTAATGGTATCGGACTAGGACAAATTCTAAGTATGTGATGCTGATGACGTTGTTTGAATCCATGTTTGAGTTTAATCGTGCGAAGGAGACAGAAATAGCAGGTGTAGGAAGAAGACGGAGGAAATAAAAGAAGAGAAATTTTAATTTTGTACCATGCGGGATAAGCCGATATCATAAGCATAGCGGGTTCTTCTTGCAGACTTTAATTTGGGCGCAAGAGTAGGCTGTTCTGTCGTCAAGCCAGTCTGCTTCACTGTGGCGCTGTTAGAAACCTGTAGTGGGCTTATTGAACAGTCACGGCGCTCCGGTCTTGAAAAGTGGAGAGACAAAGTGGTATAAAAGAAAGGAAAGAAATAGACAGGAAGAAGGAAAGAAGCGGGGAATATGTGTTGAATATCGTCTTGTTAAAAATCTGGTTACCCTGCTGTGTTTCGAAATAGTGTCGTTATTTACAATTTAATTTAAGTTGTCGTGTATAAAATATTAGCGGTGGGATCGTTTGGTAGAGCAGGTGGTTCGTATTGCTTGCTAGTAAGGTGCAGCCTCCACTAAGCCAAGGGCGGAGAATAGGCTCCTGCTATTGCCTACTTAATAGGAGACAAACAACACAGAAAGGGGAGTGGATCTAGAGAGTTGCCTCACCGCGGCGGACTAGCATGGGGCTGGTAGGCAGAATGGTCTTCTTTCTTTAGCGTAATACTGTCCGCACGGTTCACCTGCATATACTGTTCTCATATATATATATATATATATATATATATATTCTTTTACTACGTCTTCATCGAATTTTAAGGGTGACGTCGCTTGAACAAAATTTAAAAAAGGGCAGCTCTGAATCTCATTCTGAGTCAATTGTTAATATACTACAGTGTGTCCCACTCGCTACCGAACCCGGTATTTCTTTAATAGTTCTAACACCAATTAAGACATTGCAACTAAATTTGAACAGGAGTACGTTCGTTGTGTGAGGAATGAACAGGAATGTTTCTATAGTGTGTGTCTGTAGTGCACCTAATTGTTGCGTTGCAATATCCTCATTAGTGGTAAAATTATTAAAGAAATGCTGGGTTGGGTAACGAGTGGGACACACTTTATTATTCATTTCACCGAACTCCATTTATACGTTTCCTGTGGTTGTGTTCCCATAGCTTATTCGATTTCGAAGTTAGATTTCTAAGATCTCGAAGTGAAGTTAGAGTTGTCCGTGAGCACACCATGACGGCATGTGGGGGGAAGAGAGGTATAGTCACACTCATTCTTAATCTCGGAACAAAAAGTAGATTAGCGAATTATTTTGCGTTCTACTTTGACATTTTTAATACATGTGGCATAGGTTTTAATTTATGCCTTCTGAAAGTTTTGTTGGGGCACAGATGAAATGGTTGTTACAGGTTTAAAATGCACTGCTTTTTTTAAAATATCGATTTAAAACAGACCTTTATACATGGTTATTGTCTCGAAATCCAGCGAAGTGTGTTTGATTACTAACAGATTTAGATAAATCTGATGTAATCCTTGCATGTCGCAGAATAATTGAATTATTGCAGGTTCATACATTATAAAATAGACACATGTCAATACATTGAGTTTACTTTTTGTAAAATGAAGCGGGTAAAGACAAAGAACTATATGCTGTATGCATGAAATAAATGCGATAAAAATGACAATATGTTTTTTAGGTAAAATGTTATATAATCTTGCCTGTCGTTATTCTCTGAACCAGTGATTCATTATTTATTTGTCTAAGCACCAATAAATATGAAGCCTGTCACAGGCGTAAAAACTTATCAGTTCCGCTGAACGACTGCTGGGGTTTAGCCTGTAGGCCTATAAGGAAATAAGTACATCGGAAGGCAGTGTGCAGGCCTGACAAATTATAAGCCGTCTTCCTGGCTGCCGTACTGTATTACCGTATTTCTGTATGTCTCTTTGTGTGTGTGTGTGATTGAGTGTGTGTTGGCCGAATGTAATATAATGCAATGTAGTGTAAGTTCGTATGTGAATTTTTGTGTGTTGTTATATGCAGTACGTTATGTATGTACTGTATACTTTTAATAAACTCTCTGGACCTCGAATAATTCAGATACGACGTACTGACGGCGGTGAATGTTAATTTTTGGCTTACATATGAGGCGCCCCGTTTTGTAGTAAGTAGGTTCCAACCTTTCGAAGAGATATGCTGCCTTCGTCTTAAGTACGTATAAGAGAGTCTGTGATTTGTTTTTACGTGTTTTTGTTTGTTGATGTCGCAATAACATAAGTTCTAGTTGCTAATAGTTTTAACATACGTCATGGTTTTTTTTTTCAGATTCGTGGTACTTTATTCGCCTTCCTTACGGATAATTTCAATCGATACTTGAAAGCATAACGTCTTTTTTTAATTCCACATGTAAATTATTAAAAGAAAGCCGTTAAAATACATAAACATCACTTACAGTAAACATTAAAGATAAGATTGATTTCAACCGAAAACTTGACTAAATTTTGTCATTAGGTCGTTCAGTTTTTGATTTTCACGTTCAAATTAAACACTGTAGGATAGATCTCTCTTATATGGACATTGTCACAATACTTACAGTTTGTAATACATACTGTATATTCCGCAGTCTTCGAATTACTATTGTTATTAATGATTTAACCCTTTGACGCCTAACGACCACTATAGTGGTCGTACGGCACCACTAACCTCTAAACGTTGCATTTTATATATTTATTCAATAAATATAGATACTGAATATTTTAAACATGGTTTATACTCTCCGTTTTTTTCTCTTCAAAATGCAGTTTGTTTCATAATTCTAACGTATTTGGTTCCTGTATTATTCACATTTTATATACAGTGTGTGCTAAACTTAAAAAAAATAATTCCGGCGCCAAAAGGTTAAAGACTGATGTAAATAAGTGGAGAATTACTGCCGTTTTTTTTTCGTTCTGCTAGTTGCATTGACCTTTATCTTACCACACTGTAGCAAGATTTAGAAATAAACAATATCTGAGTTTGGTTTGAGGAGTCGGTGCAGTGATTAGGCAGTTGACTGGACAGTTGAGATTATTTTCGTTTCTCCCAAACGTCCAGAGTTGCTCTGGTATCCCCAGCCTCCTATAGAGCGACTTCTGATGGCTCTTTCCTTGGAGCTAATGCAGCCGGAATGTGAAGCTACTACTGACCTCACCAAGTGCCTAGGCTAATAATGAATGGAGCATTAAACCGTTGTTCGTTTAGGAGAAGCAACTGGAAAATTTATTCTCGTCAATTATAGCGCACACGTCCGTTCAGCTCCCTTAACGAGGGGCGAGGACTCTTTACTCTATGGGCTAAAACGACCGAAGCTTGAGACAATTGAAGTATGCTTATTGCCAAGGTTAAGAAAATATTCGTTCATAATAATGTGCTTGATACGTCAGAGGGACGCATATATCTGTTGTATACGTGCCTGTAAATATTTAGGCTGCAGCTTGAAGAGCTATGGGTTTTATATACAAAAACATGAATAATATTATAGATCTAGTTACACGACACCTTTTAGAACAAAAGTCTTACTCAGAATGTAACAAACGTATGACCAATATTTTGTAAGACACTTTCATCTACCGGCGCTGTGCGGCGTCTTGCTGCGCCAAAATATTATATAAAAGTTTTATTTGATTAACTTCTGTGTGCTGTTGCAAGATTAGGTGCTTCGGCAATCTTGATTACCCACATTTTGAAATGAATAATAATAATAATAATAATAATAATAATAATAATAATAATGAGAATTATACATTTAGTACAACAGACACGTTCTCAACGTAAAAGGTCATTCCTACATTTGAAAATTGGTCATAATAATTCCGGTGTCGCACTCACATAAGATCTACTGCGTGTTTCATCTCTATCATTGCCATGCTGGAATGGCGAAATATTCCCGACATTCTGTGAAGGGGAGACTTGCAGACCAGAGCAGCCAACAATTTTATGGAAAGTGTGAGGATGCAGAATCACAGGAATGACGCGCTATCAGCAGTAAATAAGCTCTGCGGGAATTTACCTGACAAGGCAATATGTCCAAGAGATTTACCGAGGGGCAGGCCGTGCCCTGTTCAAGCACCGAATGTCAAGTAGCTCATGTACAGGTCTAATAACAAATAGCTACCATTCATGCGAGTTTTTAGGTTTTTTTTTTTTAGCGGTGTGTGACCGATATCTTTCCTACAGGTTATGATTCTGTGTGAAGGGTAAAATTTTCCCGACTTTTCGGGCAACGTAGTGTTTAGGACATTTCGATACTTGAAGATTAGAACAATACGTTGCCTTGAAGTATCGTGATCTGACCTATTGACTCAGCAGGATGTCCTTGAAGGGCGTAATCCTGAAGTGCCATTTAATGTTTACGAGAAATAATTGGAAAACCGGATGAAGGAGAATTAGTTGTTTGATGCATGAGCAAACGTTTTTTATCTCACGGTCCATGGGGTACATTTTTATGTTGTGGTTGCAGTTCTTAAGCTTTCGTTAGAATAGTGTTTATTTTTATTTGTCAACATATAAGAAAATTTCATTTAAACACATCTGTCAACTAGTTTGTTGGAAGTATCCGTAAAACATAGGGAATTTTGATATGAATCTGAAGGCCATCCTGAAATATAACGCCAAAATAGAAAATGGAATACTTGATTGTCTCCAAGGAGAGTATGGCATGGTTTCAAAACAGAATAGAATTTATGTTAATTTATTTCTTTGTTTGAAAGGAATTAGATCTCGCGAGGTCTTGTCCTAAACAGTAAAATTTGGAACACGTACAGAAGCGTAGCCGTCTATTGAGCTTAAATCTTTGATCGGACAATCGAATTTCGCATCCGTAACTTTACTCTTATGTAAATCCAATCTTGTCCTAATAGTATAGCTTCAGTATAAGGTCACCCACTGATTTGACACCATGTATCTTGTTTGCAAAATCTACTCAAAATCTAGTGTCCCTTTGAAAAGGTTGCGTTTTGTTAGCTGTTGACGTGCGGTGAAAAAAGATGACAACAGTTTAAGGGCGCCGGAAATTGCAGTTCGAAGCAATGTTGCCGTGCATGGCAGAGGTATTGTAATGTGTGTACATAGTCAGATGAAAGTAAAATGAAAATCGGTGAAATTAATATGTATGGTACACACTCGTTCCTCTCACTTATCAGAACAAGTGTATGTCACACACACACACACACACAAGTCAATAATCGCTAATTATCTGCTTAAGGGCAACTTGGGATTCTCTGAAAGCATTTGGAAATCTGCGAAAATGTTAAGTATGAATATTCCTAAGAGTTTCTTTGCTGGACTTCGATTTGAAACCAAATGATACTTAACTTTAAACCTCGCTCAGAGCCGGATATTTTGTTCATGTCACATTTAGGGTTTCGAGTGTAGGAGGCATTTTCCAAGAAAATTACTTATTAGTCCTTAATTGGGTCTTCTCTTGTGATATGGAGAGTGCTAGAATAGTGTTTTGGAAAGTACTTTTGTGAGCGAAGGCATTGCGCAGAGCTATTAGCACAGTACCTGTTTCTCATCTTTCACATCTTTCCGACAAATTTATGTGGCGTCCGCTGTATATTATAAACATCTACTAGTTTTCCCTTGACGCAAAATTGTTGGTGTTCCTTGACATGCAGGAAATAGGATGAATGTGGCAGGATTAGGATGGAGTCGGAACATAAATAACTTAAAACGCGTTACTTTCATTGTCAGAATGCGTTGGCCTGAAAATAATTTTACATTAGAATAGTAGAGAGAAACGCGTTCGTATTGCCTCCATGTCCTTTGAGGGTACGAATCTGGAATGTTTTCATTCGATGATGACATTTACTGGGCATTCCTACTGCAGTAAGTATGTGGAGTTTCGATCTGTCCCTCTACTGTCTCATGACAGCACGTCAAAAGTGTTGAGGATTACAATATAGCTATAACTTTGAATTCATAAATATTTATAAAGCACCACTCCTTCAAGTCGTAAACGAAGGATTTAAGGTCCATTGCCTTCTGGCATTGTTTCCAAACGTTTTCTTCGCGCATTGCTTTCTCTTCTAACCGCCATGTTCACCACGCCAACATTAACGTTGTGCGGGTGAGGGTGGGGGGTTGGGGGCGGGGGAGTGGTGTTGATGGCGGAGGAAGTGAGATGACGTCGAGGGAAAAAAATAAAGGAGGAATAAGATGAACAAAAATTCTGTACAACTGCTTCAGTTTTCCGTTCTTATATGCGTAGTTAAACATAATGAAGCACTCCATCGTTGTACGTTATTTAGTCAGTTTTGGTAGCCCGACCTGCAGTCTAGACTTTAAACGTGTCTGCCTATCCAATCTGTATTTTGTTAATCTTGTTTGATTATTATTATTATTATTTCTATTATTATTATTATTATTTATATTATTATTATTTCTATTATTATTATTTCTATTATTATTATTTCTATTATTATTATTATTATTTATATTATTATTTCTATTATTATTTCTATTTCTATTATTATTATTATTATTTCTATTATCGTCATTGTCGTCTTCGTTATCTCAATTTTAAGTAATATGAACAACAATGTTGTAACAGTAAGGACTATAAATACCTGTCACGTTTATTTCAAGGCATTGTTGAAACCTCTTGCTATGTGGCATTCGCAGTAAATTTAAACAGCAGCGAACGCTTACTGAACGATTATTTGGACGAAATAAAATTAAAACCCCTTTATGCAGGCTATATTATTTTGTTGAATTTGAGGATCTTTAAGGTCTTGATTAACTGGTGGTTGTGATAATTTTGTTGAGTTCAGTCAAGTGACGCGGCCTTATCATAGATCAGTGTACTTACTTACTTACATCCCTCTTCAGTGCATTTTTTATTTACTTTCGAGACCGAGGAGTGGCGATGTCTAATACGTAAGACATTTTACTATTTGTTCCTTTGTTAAACAAATGTAGCATTACCTGTATTACTTGGCATCACTTTGCTTGTTACAAACTCTCTGCCCCAATGCACTTCGTAGCTTTCACTTTCCAGCATTATGTCCGGTACGTATCTGTAATACAGTTATGCATTTTACAGCAGCGCCACATTGTGCATTCCGTGCTGCTTTACCATCTGTTTCTGTCAGAAAATTTCATCCTCGATTGATTTGTTTAGTGGTGTCAAACGCTTCGTTACGTTCAGGACATTCATAAGACATTATTATTGTTATTATTATTATTAACGACGTTCCCTGTCTTAGTATTTACCATATGTTCTTGTGATATATAATTTAAGTATGTGGAAACTTGGCGAGTGATGTCTGGGCGGGAGTTGTCTGTCAGTTTGCCTGTATTGTCCCCTTTTCCGCCACACTCCAAGCGTGAGGAGTTTGGGGACGCATCCATTGTTGTCACAGAGTGCTAGCCACTGGGGATTCACAAGCGGTGGACTGGTTAAAGCTCTCAAATCGCTAGACTGATGACCCTACTATTATTCCGGTTATGACAGGAAGAGTTTGGATGTTTTAAATACTCTTGCAATATTTCAGTCAATTTGCATTACATAAAGCACTGATTTGTAGTGTTTCTGCAATACAGATAAATTTAACTCTTACAAAGCATGCTGATCGATTAATCGCCGATGAAATTGTCTGTTTCGGCACCACAAGTCTGCAGTTTTGCTTTAAATTTTTTTCCTACCAAAAAGGTGAACCTAACGACTATTGAAATGACGTCCAATTTTAGGAGGCACTGTGCTAATGATTTGGATGTCTTACTCAGGGTACCTACCATTTTGCAAATAACCGCAACATTCATTGTAACTAGATGGTTGTTGCTGTATTTCGAAAAAGTTTAAAATTTTGCAATATTCACTAATATGTCAGAATTTACTGTGACAAAAATATTTATGACCGCATTATTTTTGCGTGCTTAAAATGTCGGTTTGTACGTTGCTGTAGTGTCTGTATTGTCGGGCTTGCATATTCGGGAAGCTTCTTTTAAAACTGCTTCATTTATCGGCCCCTTGGCATGAAAAGTAGCAAAATCTTAAAAGGGGTTTAATGTAATCTGATAATGGTGAGTATAACAAAAATTTTTCGACACCTGCTGACTTCGATTAAAATCGAGCGACAGTAAGGAGCATAAAATAGAAAGACATACACGCATTTGGACCTTGCACGCACATGATTCCACGATGAATCCAGAATGAGACTTTAGTGGAATGAAGGTTGTACATGAAGAAGAGGAATAGAAACTCGATTTTATATACGTACTGCAGCGACGCTTAGGTTTGTCGAAATAACTCAAGGAAGGAGCGATTATGCCAGAGTTGTTTTGATGTGCGTACATTTCCTAAATTCTTTTGTTAACGTACGAAGTAGTTCTCAAATTTCCAAAATTGTTTCTTTCACACTGTGGGTAAAATTCCAGCTTTAATGTAGACATTTGGAGAAAGAAAGTGTTCACATCAGACTCTGTTACAAGGAAGTCTAATAACACTGCTTCTGCACCCTTGTTCATATTGCTACTTGTCGGTGAGAGTTTTAATTATATTCCACTTCTAGTTCGACTTAATTCCGTATGAAGTTTCAAAGCGTTGTCCTTATTAGCAAGTTACTCTTCATATCCAGCCTGTACTTTGCCAAGTAGGAGAATGCGTATATAATGTTCAGTCCCGTGACTAGACTCACATTGATCAAAATTAGTCAAAGAAGAGAGTGTAATGTATATATATATATGTATATATTTGTGGGTTTATATTTAGCATTAGGCTTGTTTTACCTTCCTGTAAAGGAAATATATTGCTGAGTAATCCGTGAGAACATATTGCGGGGTGTGTGGAGTTACAACTCTACTCATACTTAGTCTCGGCACTAAGTAGACCTAAGTGCTCATGTATATACCTCAGTTTCACGTTTTGTGTGAGTGTGGAGCTCTAGTAACACACAGATATACTTACTGGAGTTCCTTTTCCTTGGACGCTGAGGATGTTAGAAGTCTGAGTGCAGTCTGTAACTACATTAAACGAACAACACTCGCGTGACTTGGACATCGGTTTAGAGGACAAAAAGGGCCTGACGAAGGCCTACGTGCATCGGGACCATAAAGGACTCAAACTCATTTTTCATACCATTCCATCTACACGAGCCGGTAGCGTTACTCCCACGAAAATTCCCGATGCATCATTTTTTTTTAATTAGAGTATTTTGCAAAATTTAAATGTTTGTGAACAAAGTTAATACTAACAATTGTGATTTTGATGTTAGGTGAAAAGTGTCGCCTGATATTGTTCGGTGTTGTTTACTTTTTACTTGCCTTTCAGCATGCACATACCAAGCAGTAATTCTGTAAGATTTTAGATTTCCAGAGTTCTGTTACTGAAGTTTCAATTCGTTTGGGATCTTGATGCCGTTTCGATTGGTAAATATGTATAGCTGGATCGAAGAATATGTCTTCATCTCCAGGATGAAGAAGTTCAAGAAACTGAAGTTGTTAACTACCATTCCAAAAGTTGTAAAATTCCATCAGACATGAATTTTGAAATATTTTGAAATCTGTATATGGTTGTGGAGCGCTGTCTCTTGCTTAGAGGGGATGGCTTATTGGACATGTTTAAAAAAAGAGTCTGCAAATATTTCAACTTACGTAGTGTAGGGGGAATGAGATCTGCAGGATGTTAAAAGACAGGGACTTGGTGGTTTATACATGTGTGACAGGTCAGTTCGTAGGTTCATATAGACGTCATATAGATGTCATGGACGAATTAAAGGAAAACTTCGGCAACTATAAGCTAGGTATGTAGAAATATTGGTCAGTTTCGTGACTAGAGGGGCGTGAGTTAAATTAGGAAGTGGGCTGTAGTTGGATTTCTGGATTACCGGGCTAGGCTTTTATAACTGGTCGCACAAAAATCGAACGGTTTCGTAGGAAAGTCTCTTCGAAACACGGACACTTGGCCAGGACGTAGGTGATAATATTCGAATTAATCTTATTGCTGACTTCTGAGCATTGTAGTTGATTGGAACTGTATCAAATATTATGTTACTGGGATACATTGGCAATAACAGAATGAAGGTTTAGGTTCTAAAACCACAATGTCATTTGTTTATTTCTTGAAACTTAGTTTTTATTAATAATTGGAAAAATAGACTCAGTTAATAGGAGGCACAGAGGCGTACACAAAATCATACAACGACCCGAACACAGTATTGAACAAGCGTATTGACTGCATACATTGTGGCAGAGTATCAAAACATACCTTATCTCTTTATATACATCAATTCACGTTAGACTCTTTACCCTGTGTATATTTCTTTTGAATAATCAGAAAAAAGTGTACTTATGCGCAGGCTAAGGCCCTTATGCACGATAGTTCCTAAAGTTTAATTCAGGTAATCCTTGTTTTATGAATAGCTTACATTTCTAAAGAAAATGAGGTTGGAACGAACGTGATTGCTGCATTAGCTACCTATTTATTTCACATATCCTTAGGATATCTTACAATACTGGTAGATATGTGAATCGTTATCTTCTATAATGGTTATCATGGAACGGAGGTAGTGGGAAATATTGTGAGAATACGGAGAATCAGAGAAGAAAGTCATGAACACGAGGGCAAGAGAAATGGGCAAGAAGGCAATGTAGGTGAAGAAGCTTAAGTACACAAAGGGAAGAAAATTATGAACACTATAGAGGAATAAGATTTTAAAATCAGAAAAGGAGAGGGGAAAGAAGCTTAGAAATACAGATGAAATGATAGGAATATTAAAGGAATAAGAAGGTTATGAAAATGAATGAAGAGGAGCAGAAGAAAATTAGAACACGGAGAGCGCAGAGGAACAACAGGAGAGGAAATTTATCAAAAGAAGACATAAGAATATCAGAGAAGAAGAACGTTGTGATGACGAAAATAAAGGAGGAGACGGATATGAAGGAGAGAAGATGATCAGGAGAACTGGAAGAAAATAATTTACAAAAATTAATGTTTATAATGTCTGCATACCGGCGTTGAGCATGAAATCGTCCCGTCACAGGAAATGATTTCTTTCTTACAAGCTTGTATTCAGACGGTTCAGTCACTCACCCACCCACCCTTACACACACATACGTGTATATGCACATTTATTGATGTTGATGCATACACGCAATCCTGCCGGTAAGTAGAGACAGTGGAAAGAATCTAACAAACTATTCCTAGGTTATAGCGAAACCCCGCACTGAAAACAGCGCAGTACTTGGGTGTGATACTGGGTGTTTCTCTTGTTGGAAACCCATTGCTCGCAGAAAAACCCAAGCTGTGTTTTAGCGCTATTGCTATGATACCGAGAAGACACGGTTTACCTTTTCTCAAATTTCGGTGCAGACGAGCATGTTGGAATTAATTGTGGCGGAGTTGGTTGGTTGAAGCTTGCTTTTCTCCACCTTAAAGGAGGAGCTTATATTGAGGATGTCTGGAAAGAAAGCGCTAAGGTGAATGAGCGAAACTAATAGAGTGGAAATGTCAGTAGCGTGGAGGAAAATACACATTGAGAATTTTCATGATTGGTACCCTTCGTCAAATGTTCTGAGAGTGACTAATCAAGAAGGAAAATATGGGCGGGATTAATAGCACGCATGGGGAGATATACAGCATTTTGGTCGTAGAACGAACAAGGAAGAAAAATACTATTGCAGGTGGAAGAAAAATATTAAAATTGGTGCAGAGGATGGTCGTTTTCGTTTTGAGTTAATCTTCTCGGCCTCCATAGAGAGTTATTGCGGCTAAAATTACCAATTAAATTTCTGGGAGAGATATTCTGTGCCAAAATGTTGCTTCATTTGATCGTAAGCAGTGTAGTCATTCTATGAGTAAAACAAAATTCGCAAAAAAAGGATGATGTTTTGTTGAATCTTTCTTTTACCTTTCATGTACTTCATAACAGATGAGTTAGAATTTATGACTGCTATATGGCACGGTAATAACCAGTCTTTTTAACGTAAGTGAAAGCACCAAAATCTTGGTAAATATCTATGACAAGCAGTTACGCTGTAAGTCGTCTGTAAAACGAGTATGTACAGACTTGTAAGTGTGATATTGCTTACAATTACGGTTCTGATCTCGAGTTTTAAGTGTGGGTGAATTTGCAATTGACTCGTTAGATGGTTTATTGCAGGGTGGAAAGTACCTAGAAAATATATTATATATATATTAATAAAATTATGTTAATAAAATACGAAATGATTTATGATTCTTTATTTACGAAAGTTATGTGACAGTGTGTGTGTGTGTGTGTGTGTGTGTGTGTCCTCACGCTTCAATACTTTTGAGGTACACAGGGGCAGGCAGCTCCGTATGCTGAAATGTGCTACCTGAAGTATATATATATGACTTATTTCACTGTTTCTCCGAAGATAGGAACGTGAATTTTACGTGAGGTTTCTACAAAGATATAAACTATACATTACATTCTGGCATAGGAATTTGATTTGATGATCATACGGACGCAAATACGAAAATAATAACCTTATAACATGAACCAACAAGATGTACTATTTTCTGTTAATTTATTTCAGTAGTAATCCTCTACATGTTTCGAACAGGCTTGCTGCTCATCATCAGGAGTATCAACTCTCTATAAACAGCGATTGGTATAGCCATGCATTATGTTGTCTATACCTATTGCTGTTTATACAGAGCTGATCCTACTGATAACGATAAGCAGCAAGCCTTCTCGAAACATATAGAGGTTTATTATTGAAATAAATTAATAGAAAATAGTGCATCTTGTTAGTTCATTTTATACGGATATAACACGATGCACGGTCAACAAAGCGTTAAATATTAAACTAAAATAATAATACCTCTACAGGAGAGGTTTTGTGTAATTTTAACCTATTCTCTTCTTCTTTTGTAGGGGTTTTGTTTAGCTAGAAATCCTACGTCATAAAATATATTTTCGTGGATTGGGCCTACTTAGCGATTTCTCCCACAACGTACACACACACACACATACACTCACAAACACAACACACATACACCCACACACACACACACACACACACACACACACCCACACACACACACACACACACACACACTCACAAACCCACTCCACCTCCACAGAAGTGTCATCTTTCAACGTTGACAGTCCCTCTGCTGGTGTAGAAATTTATCAGCTCTTGTAAAACCCGAAGATACATCACTAGTATCACATGGTCGCGCAGCTATGTTTTGTTCTGAGTCACAAGAACAAAGTACACCCACCCATAAACTATTCTTTGAAATTAATTTGAATATTATGTTGTCATTTACGCCTGTGTCTCACCAAGTGTTATCTTCCCTTCAGGTTTTGCCAAAAAAAGTACTGTATGAATTTATCTTCATTCTTGCTTGATGTTCTGCCTATTACACTACCCTGAATCTTAGCACCACAATTATGGCTGATGAATTGTCAAACTAAAGAAAGCTTCATTACGTAATTTCTCCAGCACTTTCTCGTTTCCACTTTCCGTGGCCCCGATATTTTTCAGACTTTCTTTCTTTCGCTTAGACATATATTTCCATCAAAATCCGATCATTTACTGCAGTGAACGATTATAGCATATTAATGTCCCGCCGAAATTTCTAAACCGGGGCACTGCCCCTTGTTGTCCGTTTTCGACTGATCATTTAAATGTAGTAGCAGTCGTCTTCACAACCAAAGGTTGTCTTCTCTGTCTGTAACCAAGAGAAACGCTCGTATCCAGATTCGAGACTGAAAGGTGGGTAAGGGTTGTGACGTGATATCGGACAGCGACAAGGCTTGGAACAATACGCACCATGTATAGAGATGGCCGTCGCAAATATTTCTTTAATTGAAGCCTTCTTCGAAATTATTTGAAGAGTCACGAGAAACTTGACACTGATATCATGTTAAGACCTAATGTTACAGCTCATGTCGAAGGTCTATTTATTTCAACATACGCTTTCTATTTTCCTTTGCCCATCTTCTGTGTTTTGGTTAAAGCACGGTCTCATTAGCTGGGTGTGCTTCCATGTGCGTAAAAATAGGACATAAAACTTCATTATCTGAGCTGATATTTACCGTCGGTGGTAAAGATATCTCCAGTGAAACAGCGCTTTCATAAATTTTGATGTTTTGCTGACCGTGCATCTCAGGATAATCTTAGGAATTTACCAACTTAATGCACAAGTTCTTGTTTTATAATAAGTTTATTAAATATCTCTACATGTTTCGAGCACTATGTGCTCGAAACATGTAGAGATATTTAATAAACTTATTATAAAACAAGAACTTGTGCATTAAGTTGGTAAATTCCTAAGATTATCCTGAGATGCACGGTCAGCAAAACATCAAAACTTATGAACTATGTGCTCGAAACATGTAGAGATATTTAATAAACTTATTTTAAAACAAGAATTTGTGCATTAAGTTGGTTAATTAAATAAAATAAGTGCTTTCATAATTGTAAGATTCCCTGATAAAGGACGCTTATCTCTCTTTCGAATTGTCATGCTTATAACTGAAAACTAGACAATGCAAGGAGACCAAATATATGTGGCAATCAAGTTACTACATTATCTTCCTTTTTCTAACCAGTTATAAACTCATTTAGTCTTCCAACGAGATTGTCTCTGTTGATAGCCGTAAACATGGCACTTAAAATTGAATTCTATTTCGCTGACCTTCCAAGTCGTTGCCATTGATTTCAGGCGCTACAAACGTGTGTTTTTTAACTAATGGGAACACCATGTGAAGTGAAATGAAGTGAATTTAAGTCTTCTAATGTGCTTAATTTTTATACCAGGACATGTAACAAATGCCAAAATTGAAGTTGTATTAGAAATCGGATTTCCATTAAAATAATAAACTTGTCTTCCAAGCTGTCAGAGCCGTTTCCAATTTCGTTGATTAACCGTGCCGACACTGATAGCGAAGAGTGGGGCCGTGGAGGGGAAAGGGAAGAACAGACAATAGAAGAGAAAGAAGAGGGTTACTTGGCGACTCCGGGCAAATTTATGTCCTCAATTACATACTTGTCCCCTTTTTCTCTTGCTTTCTGTAATACATTCTCTATCTCTATTGCATGCCTGTAAAAGTCGCAAAAATCTACCTTTATCTGTTCTTGTACTCGTAAGATTCTCACAGCAAGGATTCCCTTTTTCGGACTTCTTTAGGTTCCCTGTTGTGTGGATTTATCAGTCATGAGATATATATTTCAGGGTTTTGTCGCCAGCATATTTTCTTGAACATTGGATAGGAGGACATGTACTGCAGTCGTCTGGTTGAGGATAGGGATCATTGGCAGGCTTGTGTGAAAACCTTATTTAACCTGTGAGCCCCATAAAATTCAGGTGATTTCTTAAGTAACTGAGGATCTTGTAGTTTCTTAATTAGGGGTGAGCTTTATGGAGTTAGTACAAAGATATTCTTTTACTAGACTATAAAACCCGCAATGCCGCTTATTTACCGGTATTGTGGGTTCAAATCCCGCCGCGGACGTAAATGTCTCTCTCTTGTTCGTGATGTGTATTGGCAGGTTAATGTGTTTACGTCGGGCTGATCACTCGTCCAGAGGAGTCCTACCATGTGTTGTGTGAGTGTGATCGTGAAGCCTCGATAATGAGGATGTCCTGTTCTATTACGAGCTGTTATGCCGTGGGGAAAAAATTAAACCCGCAAACACAACTTTCCTTCTCCGGGTGCATCCGAAAATAATGTATACTTTTACAGGTTTTGCTTTTTGTTATATGTCTTAGTTTTAGGACGGCCGTATATAAGTGCTGTATTAATGGGCTTAGTATGCGTGCCTTATTTAAGCCACATAACGAATATTACAGGATATTAAACTTCAAATAAGCCATCTTGAGGGTGACATTATAGGAGTCCCCCTGAAGATGGCCTATTAAGTCAGGCCGAAATATATCGGAGAACTAAAGAACAAATAAATGATATAGTGCAACAAGTTGCTACTGATTCTTTATGAATATGATATAGTTGCACGGAAAATGTACAATGTTCAGTTATTTTAGAGTAAGGAATGTGAAGGTTGTATGGCAGACATGTAAAGCAAAAATCAGTACTTGAATTGAGTGTCTGAGATTGAGTGGTAGTAGTAGCAGTCATTATTCTTGGTATTGTTTTTAACCCTTATCCTGCTAACGCGGAGAATATGGTGAGCTTCTAATAACGCCAGCAGATGGCAGATGGGATTTAACTCGGCGTTTAAAGGGTTAAGCATCCAGACTGCAGGTCATTTGACAAGTTAACATTTGGAAGCTTGTATCAGGGGTTTTGAAATAAGGGTATAAATCCGGGAACGTAATAAAACGACATGATTAAGAGACACCACTTTCGTCCAGAAACAAGTGGACTTCATCATTGAGGAATTTTCTTACCGCGGAACAGTTTTGTAGTATGACAACTGTTGCGCATTATTATTATTATTATTATTATTATTATTATTATTATTGTAATTCTATTAGTATGGCTTTTGTGTCTGTATTATTACGTCTTTGACAATGTGCTACGTTTTCCCACAAAGACTATATACGTTTTCATAGTGTCTGTGTAAATGAAGCGCCCTCCCCGCATACACAACAAAACTCTATGCATTTCATATGGCAATTATACATATTGCATTCTTTGTGACTTGGAACTTGCGTTTATCTCAACAAAGGGAAAGGTGCAGTGGGTGAGTACACTTTCTGGTCAGACTGTCGTGTAGGGAAAAAAAATCTCCATGGAAATCTGTAAAACCGCACTGCTTTTGGCTAAAATGTGCAGCTGTGGCTGAAAATCAATATAAGGACTCGCACTGCCTTTCAGCGTACACTGAAGTATTGCAAAACATTTACCAAATTGAAGTGTTCTGATACTGTTGCTCGGTCATTTGTACTGTTAAGTCACCAATTGTGGCGCTTCAGGTGGAGACTTCGTCCGTAACCAAAAGAACATTATAAAATTCTGCATTATATCCTCTAATCTATGTGATGAAATAATTGGGGAAAGCAAGGGGCTGCAAATCTGCTAGTCACCGTGAGCGTAGAGACCAGACTCTGCAGCTACCCACTTATCCCGATCTAGTACCAAAGCTGAGAATTAAGGAACTTGTTTCTCTATTTCCCGTATGTTTTCACGGTGCACACAGGGAAAATTTTCTTAGCGCCGCATGTTTTTTTTTCCCCCCAGGATTTATAGATTGTGCCCTTCGCCGTCTTTTATTTCAGATAATCTTACACAAAAGACGTGCTGCGTTTACGGTTTGAAAATTAAGCCCATTTTTGGAGCAGTCGAAGAGAATAGACCCTTCACATCGGATGGTCACATGATCGGGTGGTAATTCTTTTAAGCATAACATGGACGTCACATTACACTTAAGGCATACTGTTGTGTGGTAACGTATCAACTGTGGATGTACAATGTACATAGGTGTACTGTATTTGGCCTACGAACACCCAAGAAACACAGAAGGCGGGGCAAAACATAATTACGATTCGAATAGAGCTACATTTACTGTTGTGAAAATACGCGTGGAAAAGGCCGTCGTCAGTTTCTTCGTGTATACATTATGTAGTCATTAAGTAATATTGTTTTTTTTTTTTTTGGGAGGGGGGGGTTCTTTATATCTTGCTGATATAGGCCTACTGTAATTCTGTACGTATCTGCGAATGTGCACATTCTTCTATTGTCATCACGTAGTCCGTCTTATGACTTGTCCACGGCCTCTTTTAAACAGCGTACTACAGACCGTGTGATCTAGTGCTTTCACTTTCAGTTTCCAGTATCTTTCCGTTCCTCAAGTTTCTACAGCAGTTGCTTACGTCTTCTCCTTCCTGTTCCCGTTCCTTCTGTCTTTCCCTCTATCTTTCCTTCAGTAACATATTGTACAAGGCATTTCCTACGCAAGATGTGACCAATGTGGTTAGCGTTCCTTTCTTTTATTTTATGTAGGATATTCCTTTCCTCCTTGACTCTTTATGATACTTATTCATTCTTCTCCCGATGGTGACAGTAGTTCTTCAGAACTTTAAGATATTTCTGATTTGCTTACCGAAGTGTCCATGTTTCAGCACCATACAAAGCTCTGCTCCGATGTAGCATTTCACTACTTTCTTTCTTGTAAAGCTACGTTATGATACTTTTCCTTAAACAGTTTTAGTTCGGTTATGCATGTCTGTACTTCTACGTGAGTTATCGAGAATTTGTTCCTGAGGTAGTGTGGTTTCTATCCTAGCAGTTTCCATTACGACAACCTCCAATTCTGTCATTTTTTCAGAGTTCTGATAAGTTTTATGTGGTTTAAATTGGAAGACAGTTGCAGCACGTACTGAACAGAGATGTTGGTTCTATCAGGAATTGTCAGGCTGTTTAATTATTAATTGTGAAAACGTTGATAAGCTAATCAGTCAAACAGAAGCAAAGTTAGAGAAAAGTACATGTACATGTTACGGAGAGAAAAATGTGTCTACTGAAACCTATAAATAGTTTGGTTTGTGAATCTTGTGTTTATTGGACCGTTCATCATTGTAATAGCTGCAGAATAAAAGACCAACTTGATGTCACTTCTTATTTTATTTCACTTCTTATGTGCTCAACATGTTTCGGACATTAATATATCCATCATCAGGAGCTTGCGACTGTGCTGTTGAATTACCACATCGGTCGTTTTGTTCTCGGTTCGT
>Ga0123355_10005354_pt1 | contig 18756 bp, 9 predicted proteins | sample TergutEmb28metaG_3_FD_89872 | JGI IMG/M metagenome (GOLD analysis project Ga0123355, IMG submission 89872) | Embiratermes neotenicus P1 segment gut microbial communities from Petit-Saut dam, French Guiana - Emb289 P1 | ecosystem: Host-associated > Arthropoda: Insects > Digestive system > Gut ... | reverse complement strand
TTTTTTCTCTTCAAAATGCAGTTTGTTTCATAATTCTAACGTATTTGGTTCCTGTTTTATTCACATTTTATATACAGAATGTGCTAAAATTTAAAAAAATAATTCCGGCGCCAAAAGGTTAAAGTGCATTCACAACTCACTGAGTGAATGGAGTGATTGTGGTATATGGCATGGATGGAGTAAGTATATATTTTTCTCTTTACTACAGATATATTTATCACAAATCACTTTTTTTATATTTGATGAAACTGTTTTAATCCTCTGTGTAAGATCTTAATTGATTAAAGAACTGTCAGCAGCTTTGAGGTTAGAAACACAAAGTGATAGAAAAGTGTAGGTAGGAAGTAATGTTTGCATGTGTTTTATATATATATTACATTTCAAGTAATATTTTATTTATGTACTTCAGGCTAAAGAAGTCCAAAATATTTTTACATCAATGTCACACCACCATAATTTTAGTACATAAAAATTATATAAGCTTCTGTATCTGCAATACATATGAATAGACACCTGTTTTATTTAAAAATCAATTCCTAGTCTTTTAACATACAGAACACAAGTACATATTATTGTTTGTAAAGGGTGTAAATTTTATAATACTTGTACATAAATTATAAGACAATTCTGAACCTGCAGAATGTTACATGCCAGATACAGAAGGCAAAAATGTCAGTGTGCATTCTGTATACAGCTGTTGTGAAGAAATGCATTGAATGTATTGTAAAGTAGCATTTTGTACTTAATAGATATTTCAGCCAGTGTACTATGCCATTTTTTTTAAATACTTCATAAAGAAATTGGCATAATATATAAGAATGCAAGTTCATTTTTGTTTGAATATAGTGGCATATTAGAGAAAAGTATGACATAGAGAAAGCATATGCAAAGTTCCACACTTCAGATGACACTGTATTTTACTGAGTATGTGCTTGGTCCCATGTATAGATCTCTTACATGGCATTGTTTCCCTTAATCCTCCTTTATCAAATTGCAGCTACCAAAATCTAAACAATGATTCCTGTTCTATTCTTCCCACGCACTCTATCTTTGAAACCTCATCAGTAGTGGGAGACAGAAAAGGAAACAAGCAATAGCATTCTTAATCAAGCACTCAGTGGTTAATGTCTTTGTATATTCAGGATTGAAAATCCTAGTATGAGAGTTCATCACAGCACTGTTTCCGGTGCAGCTATCCTACTCTGTATCAGATGAATTTTTGATATAACTGAGATCTTTCTTACTGCTAATGAAACATGCTTTTTATTTACTTTCATTTTTCCTCTTTTTGAATTTATTGGTGTTTCTATGCAATCCATATGAGAAAATATACAAAATATTAATTCTGTGTACTGAAGCATACTATATACATCACAATTTTAGAAGAGGGTTATCTTTCTATAAAATTCTTGGATATGACTAATTTTACACTGAAAAAGATCAGAATTTTAACTCAAAAATTGTATTTTTGTTCTCAAAGAATAACAATGATAATAACTATGAAACATCTTTGAAGAGGTGACAAAATGGACCACACTTCACTCCATTAGCTGTGCTGAAGCATCCAGCTGCATTTAAGGAATGAATGAATGGTTCACACTAAGATAATTTGTGTTGTTCTGTACTTTATAAATTTCCATCATCTAATACAACTGTAAAATTCAAGATATACTGTGCATTTTTACTGTTGCATTGCATTGATGTAATATCTGATAAGTGTCTAGTGTTGCTTGCTGATATAAAAGGTATTCTTAAAATTCACATAAAATATGGTAGTCTCATTTTGTAGTCATGTATTTGTTGTACATATGTACAATTTTTGCATCTGTGATACTGGAAAATATATATTGCAAGAACATTTTATTTGTGATAAGATTTGTGCTACATGAGTTTCATAAATATGGAAAAATATTTGAAAATAACTAGCCAATTTTTTTCAGAGTAGCTTACTTTTATCACCTAAGGACAAGGAAACTCTAACGAAGTTAATGTATATGACTTGACACTCTTTGCTATATCTATTCGTAAGCCAGCTTCGTTGTCACCATTCTGAGGATCTCAAATCTTTAATTACAAAATTTCTGTCACTCTCCTTCAGTCCTAAATTAACCAAATAAGACTTGTATATATCAGTAAGCAAAAGCAGGGCAAAACTTTTATGTATGGTTTAGATAAAAGTATTTGGAGGGTTAAGGCCACCAATTAGGACAAAAGCATGAACAAATATTACTCAGGATAGCATAGTTGTTATAGCGGCTATGTCATAGGCAGAATGACCAGAGAGTTGTATTTTTTTTTTTTCTGGCAGAGGCAAGGGTTTTTTTCTTCCAAACATCCATATGCACACGTTTGACGTCTCGTGATTATATCTTTCTGTATATATACCTAACAATATATATTGAATGGTGCAAAGATCAGGCACTGCACTTACAGAAATTTCACTCCTAACGTAACGTAACCAAAGGATATGTTAACCATGTAATAAAAATTGTCATGTAGTAAGAGCTTATGTGGTAGCACATAAATTTGATTGTGATCAAGATAAAATTTGACGATTCAAGTCTTGTGAGCCTTTACTGACAGGAACCCAGAATATCTGAACTGCCAACATCAATTCCATGGAAAGCATTAATCATGCGTCAGGAGACAGGGTGGCGCCAATCTCTTGAGGTAAATTTCACTTCCGTCCCGTTTAGGTGTACATCCTGCGTGTGATTTCTGTACAAGGTGGAACCGAGGTACTGTGTTGTTTTAATCGGGAAGTACAACTGTCGCAGTAGTTCTAGTAATCCGATCTAGGGAGACTGTTGACTTTCCAGAAGCCTGTATGAAATTTCTAACAGTCATCTGAAAGTTTCATAATCATAAGGTTTGTCATCCCCGTTGTGTTTTACAATAACTATATTTGGGTGTGTAGTTGTGTCAGTATACACACCCAAATATAGTTATCTGAAAGTTTGTTAGTGAGCGTCAAACACGTATGTAATATACTCGACATTTTCGAAGTTCTTTATGCTACTGTCTTCGCATAACTGGTTGTTCTTAACACATACTTTCTTGTTATCGTTATTAATGGACGTTATCGCGTTCATACATTAGCACAAATAAGAGCTCTGTTAGTAATAAGTTCTTGCCGGCATGGCGATATAGTAGACGGCGCAACGTCCTGTCAAGGTACTTGAACCTGTTTAGCACGTACCTATATGAGGTCGTGTACAATAAAACCAGCATCTGATGTCATATTTAGTCATTCTTATTTGTTCTAGCACGCAGTGATTTACGACACACCAAATCTAACATAACCAAACATCGCACTAAATAACGATTTGTTGTAGGTGTGAGAGCAAACTTATGCCGAAATACGTGAAAATGCTCATTTTTTTCATGGTAGAGAGTAATAAAATTGCGGTAATCTTGGTTATGGTACCATTATGGTCTGATAGTTGTGAGAAAAAGAACTTGTGGCCGTCATAACCCCGAAGATGGTGGCGACAGGTGTCTCCGAAGCATTTTGTCATATCTAAAAAATCTAGTAATCATGACGACAACTAAGTGTTAACTTAGATGGCGTCAATAGAAATGTCTGTCAGTGTATCACATCCAAGCATGGTGTAAAGACATTATGATACACGGATTGATGGGAGAGATGGATCTTTTATGTGTTTGGGGGGTGGTCACGATAAATACAATACGAATATGTTAACTTGATTGGCCACTGAGTAAGTTTTTTTTTAATAGTACGTTATTTCACTTTCATCAATCCTTAGCACATAGGAATAGGACATAAAGCACATCGTAAGAATAAGTCTCACTGAAGCCAATCGATAGTCACACAGTAAACCAGCTGCACATGAGCACAAATATGGTAAAAGAAACCTCATACATAAAAATAATACAATATTAAACAATATAAAACACTAACAGAAATCATAATTATTATTATTAAAAAATTACAAAACCCAAATCAGACCTCATATGAAATAGAATATTAAGAGTTTATAAATTCTTCAGTTGAGTAGAAGGCTTTGTCAGTTAAATACTTCTACAAATTTGATATAAAATGCTTTTTCCTTAGAACCAATTCAGCATTATATTTGGGCAATTTATTGAAGATTTTAATGCTATCTGGTGTATTGTAAGGGTGGTTGACTGTTTATGTAATTGTAATTTATTTCTTGTACTAAAACCATGAATTGTAGAATCAGCTGTATAATTTACAAATTCTGTGTTAAGAACCTCATCAGGGATACTATGTATTGTGTAGACTAGGTTAATAATTCTAATCTCTGAAATGAAGGTTTACATGATGTTCTAGAGCTCAAACCAGTCATAATTCTAATTATCCTGTGTAGGAAGACTTTCTTGCTACCTTTCAAGTTCCCTCAAAATATGCCACATTCCACTGTAGCAGGAAAGTATGCAGAATCTTTCTGAGAGTGGTCATATAACTGTAAGAGTACCTAGGTCTAACAACAAAGCGTGCACTACTCAGTTTAGGTAAAATTTTGTTAATATGGTTCTTCCAGTGTATATATGTTTATCTAATTCTAACGCTTGGAATTGGGTATTAGTAGGTTCTTTTATTGAATTGTTTTGATGGGGGTATAGACTGGATCGAGCTGTCTCAGAACAGGGACAGGTGGCAGGCACTTGTGAATGCGGTAATGAACCTTCGGGTTCCATAAAATGCGGGGAATTTCTAGACTAGCTGAAAACTGGTTAGCTTCTCAAGAAGGGCTTTGCTCCATGGATTAAGTAAGCATTTTGATGGTTAATTAGAAATGTTTTGTCTTGGTAATGTTTTGAGCTGAATTTGACTATGTTTGGCTTATCTGTGTTTAGAGTTAGAGTTTAGGTGATGTGTATCAAGATAGGGTTCTTTTATGGCTATCAGCATAATCACTGGCATATACTATTAAGGATTAAGAAATCATCAGTATTGTTGGCATTATATTGTAGATTGTGCCAGCATTTTTTTTTTGTTGGATAAGGAACAGGCTAATAAATCCTCTTCTTATTCAAATTGAGGTAAATAATTTAAAACTCGTAGTCATGCAGAGTGTATCTTGAATGATCATGTCCTTGAGCATGGCAGCTGCACAGGAACTTTGTGACATGAGACGTTTGCATGCACTAGGAATTTTAAAGTTTCACTTGAAGTTCAAGTTACTTTTTCATTTGTTTTATGTATGTAGCTTATTCATTAGTGTCAGTAGTATCAGACTGAATCTGTGCTGTAATTGTGGAACAAATTGTCATTTTTCATTGATGCATTGACTCTGTTAATACACATAGTTTTAACTGTTTTCCTAAAGAAGAACCCATAAAAAGTGTTGAGATAAATTATTAACAAAACTTGACTAGTAGCCTCAATAATTAATTTCTTTAATCCATAACTTACCATGGTAATAAAATGTTTGGGAACTTAAAGAAAAGACAAGCAGTACAGCAGCCATTAATACTGTAATTTCAGTAATTGAAATAACAATACATTAATACTTTCAACACTGTATAAAAATATTTAAAGTACAGGATTTCTATCACATACAAAGATCTTAAAAATGGCTTCACATTCTTACATATGTCATTCTTCATTGCTTTTAAAGTACAAGTGTTACCTGCATTGCATTTGCACTACCACAGAATCTGTGTGACATATAAAACCTAACTTTAATATCTTGTACCATTTATTGCTATATGTTAATGATATCAGTCACAGAGTTTCATAAAATATGGAAGGTAACCTAAGTAAAATATCACAAATAAATTAAGACTGTATTTCACTACAGACGAAAGACTTCAGTGGCTCTCACATAAGATACATGTCAACAGAAATTAATATTGTGTTAAGAATATGAGTCTTAACAGGAAATGTTGCTAGCAGTTGGGGTTGTCACTCACGGTAGATCGCATTCATCCTCATAATGCATAATGGTATGTTAGCAATATGCGATGTATGAGATTATGGCTGAATGCATAATAGTTACCCATTTGTAAGTCAGAAGGATATCATTAACATTATGACTTATTGCAAGGCTGTTTTCTACATTTTTCTCCACAACTTTAGCCATAAGGTGTTACAGATCATATGTTAAACCTCCCTTAGCTGGATACACAACTTCATGAGTACTGAATGTGTTATTGCTTTATAGTCTGTGAAATGTATGTTAAAACAGAATGTGAGCATAACAAAAAGAATTGTTTTGTAACACAGTTCTTGCACATTTTAATATGGAACTACATTCCTTTCCATTGTTACGGCCTAACATACACATATATACGGTTTCTTGACATACCAGCGACATAAATGTTAACCTCATTAATACTGTTTTCTCTTCCACTCATGATTAAATAACAAATTTGTTTTACATTCAGTGTGAACTTAATGCACAAGTGGAACAATTTCCACTTTTCTTAAAAATGTAAGTCAAGAGCAAGTATTTTGGAGTGTTTCTGCATATTGTTATCATAACTTAAGATGACAACCCTAAATGCTAAATTGAAATAGTTGGGCTATAAGCCCACAGTAGCACCAGGGAGATGAATTGGGAGTATTTAAAGGCACTTAAGGAAGCATAGATCCTTTCTCTGCTTCCAGGATCTTTGGTTTGTTCCCAGGGAGTGTTTTAGTTTGTTTGTTTTTGAGAGAGTTTGTTCGGCCTGAAAAGTAGTCCTCAATCTCCTGCAATGTTCGTCCCTTGGTCTCGGGTAAGCATAAATAGAAGAAGATTGTTCCCAGCAGTGAGATGCTACCATAAATCCAAAAGGACCCATGGTTGCTGACTGTATGCTGGATAAGAGGGAACGTCTTCACCACAGCAAACACAAACAGATGAGCAGAGCAGGTTGTCAGGCCACCTATAATTCCACGCACCTGCAGAAAAAGAATTATTTGTGTTGATCTCTTTTTATTTTCCAGTAAAAGAAAATTAGTGCCATATAATTTTAAACTTCCTTGCCTGAAATGTCCTTAATTTATCAAAGGAGAAATCTGCATTGACAAATAGACATATGAAATAATAAACACAGGATGTGTGGTACACATATCAGAGAAACTTCTTGAAGAGAAGCATCTGTAACTTATGTGCAAGTCACCATGGCATAACATCCCAGAAGACTAAATGGTCAAAATACGATCATTGTTTCTGAGGTGATAGCAAAGTGCAACACAAATATTGATTTGGAATTTGTAGTGTTTATTTCTCAGGAGGCCTGTATGGTTTTTTAAGATGTGGAAGTAGTACCAAACATACAATTTGTAAGAACATATGCTCTGTATAGAAAGAAAGTTGCAATTAGGATCATAAATTTTTGGACATATTGTACATCATCAGAAAATTTCAGTGTGCCTATTTAATTGCACAGTACAGTTCAGGATTATTCGTGAGGGGATTCAAAGTCCATAATTTAGTTCTGTTTTAGGAATGAACACCAAAACTGCATACAGTACATGTTGACTAGTACATCTGGATGGAAGAGGTGCACAAGAATACTTATTTTCGTATCGGTGTGAAGTGTGTGGTACATGTAGTAGTACTAGCGAAGAGTTTTTACCTGTGTGGGGTAGACTTCACCAATCATAACCCATGGCACAACCAGATAACCAAGTGTAGAAGCAATTGTGAAAATGAAGATGAAAGTCACAGGAATCCATGTTGCCACTGGTTGTACACCTTCTTCCAACCAGCCTGCTCTTATGTACATGTAGGAACCAAGGCCAATCATTGTCAATCCACAGCCAATTGCTGTAAGAAGAAAACATTGTTAAGTAATTGCCATATAGATGTTACATCTCCTTTTTTCATACAGTCGATAAAGTACGGAATGTAGACATACACATACCTGAAATCATAGTGAGTGGTCTTCTGCCACATCTGCGGAGGGAGATGCAAGCAACTACAGTCGAAAGCAGTCGCACGATGCCCAAGATCACTGTTGCCAGATATTTGTTCATCTCAGCCCCTGATTCCTGAAAGTACAGATAAACTGATGTAGAAATTAATTTTGGTCAAGTCTTAACTCCACCATTATTTTGTTCACCATACAGTCAAAGTTTGTCACAATGTGAAAACTAACAAGGTAGTTGCAGATAAAATGTCTGATGTTCTTTTCTGCATTTTACTGCTGACAGAGTGACAGCAGGAGGGAACATATTCATGTTAATATTGGGCATGTTAGGGGTGCTGAAGCTCAGATTAGGTCCTATTGACATGACTCATTGCATGAAGCTGGTTGCACGCATGCAGTCTTCCAAAGCCAGTTGCAGTGGTATTCACACATTGAACCGAATGATTGAGTACCGGTTGCTTGGTTAGTATTTAGAAACATCTTCAAAAATGGTGGTTGTCATGTAGTGGTTTTATGGACTGTAGCATAGGAAGGACAAATAGGGTATATCCACATATTGGAAGGCATCTTAATCATGGAGTCTTCATTTCTGCCCAGGAACTGTCACAGAGTAATGAGTTTTCATTCACGTTATTAGGGGTGATAAAGGAAAGCAGAGAATTCTAAATGCAGGGATATTTTTCTACCTCCCGTATGTGTAAGGTTTATATTTACAACACATTGTCTCTCACGAATACAAGGAAGGAACTTTAATCACAGAGTTTTGATTGCTGCCTGTGAACTGTCACAGGATGATACATTTTCAATTACTTTATTAGATGGTAAAGAAAAGCACACAATTATAAGTGTAGGGATATTTTTCTATCCCACGTATGAGTTTTATGTTGTCTAATGGATCATCTTTCACCATTACAAGAAGTCCAACATCCTATGACAGTTACCATACTCAAGGACAAGATAAAAGAGACACCCTGTAGTATTCTTACCTCAAAAACTTGAACTGCATAGAAGGTAACTGGATTAACCCCAGAGAACTGGTAGATCCCGAAGTATGAGAAAAGGATTATAAATGGCTTTAGCGCAGCAGGACTGATAAGGGCACGCAAAGTTTCTCTAAATCCACTGAGATGGGAAACATTGTTCTTGGCAGCAAAATTTAAAAGATCATCCATTTCCTTGTCTACATCACATGTCTCTCCTCTGTAAACAACACAATCAGTTCTTGTTCAAGTATCAAACAAAACTTATTATAATTTTAAATGTCATATTCATATACATGCAGGTCTTCTTTTACGCAATTTCTTTTTGTGCAATTTTGCTGTAATGCAACTTGAAAATTAATGCCACTTTTCAAATGTATGCTACAATTTTAGATTTAACACAATTTGACATACACAATCCATGGCCACACTTATTTTCAGTAGGAGGCTAGCAGAAAGTGACATCACTGTCACGCCGCTAGTCACATGTATGGATTACACTGGCAGTATGATCGTGTGGCTCATGTAGTTTCCTGTCCTACAGCATTTTTTAATTTAATTTAATTTTTTGTGTTTTATCGGCCATCCCCCCCTCCCCCCCAGTACACATCATTAGGCACAAAACTTATGTTTTCTGACCATGGCCGGCAAATTTCTGACATCAGTCTTGTGTTTGTCCTAAAAGCATTAACTTAATCGCCAGTGCATAATTCTGTACTATGTAAGGATGTCGTCAGTTATATTACCTGAATTTTTTCAGTGCTTCCTTTGCCTCCTCCGTGCGTCCTTGAGTCAAGAGCCAGTTTGGAGTCTCAGGCATGAATATAATGAGGATAAGTGCCAAAATGGGTATGGTGGCACTGATACCAGCAAGTACTGTCCATGTCACCACTGCTCCCAGAGCATACTCTATGGTTACCCCAAGAGACACACCTACAGATGCCACGGCAGACAGCATTCCCCGCAGGTGAGGTTGAGTCACTGAACACAAACCATGGACATGTTCTTGCAAAGTTCCATAGCTAGGGACAGATAGCAGTATAGTTTCTTTAAAGAAACCATCTGGAGTTCATAGTAATAATGTCAAAGAGGAATTAGTATTAGCCTTCAAGGAGTGTGTATGGTGCCAAGGAACTGGGATAGCCTAGACAGTGTAGGGACTAGGATATGGGCTTGATGATTGAAGGTTCTAATCCCAACAGGGGTAAGTGATTTTTCTCCTGTCCAAAATGTCCAGACTGGCTCTGAGGCCCACTCAGCCTCCTATTCGGTGGGTACAGGAGTTCCTTCCCAGGTGTTAAGCAGCCGGGGTATAAAGCTGACCATGCACCTCTGTCTAGTGCTGAGGTTAAGAATGAGTGGAGCTATACCTCTACTCCCCCATATGTCACCATGGCAGGATAGGGATTGTTTCACTTTCTTTGTGTATGATGTTCAATCAGTACGGTTCCTTAGGCCATACAAATTAAATCAGAAGTCGTTACAACAATACATATAACTCATCTATTCCACTGAGATTTTGGGTTATTATTGTTTTTCCAATATAATCCCCAAGCACGCTGATGAAATTTGCCTTTCTTGGCACAAGGTGAAGAATCCTATTGCAGTACAAATCGGGGTTGTGCATGTACAACTGTTTATGCACAGCCATTTGCTTATCCCCATTACTGTGAAATCAGCAACCTCCCAGGTGTTGCTTTAGTGGCCCTAACAGCTGATTTGTTAAAAGGTGTGATACATCGACATGACAGTGCCACCCCATGCACAGCACGCTCTTTGCAAGCATCGTTGCAGTAGGTGCATTGGGAAGGTCTCGACCGTGCAACCCCGAATCCTCATTTTGCCATGTCAGACTTGCATTGCCACACTACTATTCATTTGGGCTGCTAAAGCAAGACTTAGTAGGATGCTGCTTCTGCAATAATGAGGACATGCAACTGGCCATTATTGAATGGTTGCAAATGCAAAAGCCCAATTTCTGATGCAACTGAATTTTGATACTTGTGCCAGGATGGGACAGAGATGTCAACATGCTTCAGGATTATGTTGAAAAATAATGATGCTTAAGTGAAATAAATGAATAATATATAATCATGTTTTGACTTCTTGTTGAATTCTTGTGACCTAGCACCAAACATCCCTCACAGTTTTTTGTACAAAGTTGCTGCTTCTTGAATAAACAGTGTAGTAGTTACTGTTTTATTTTATGCTGAATTCAGTTAAATTTAAACATAAGAGGTGCTAATAATCCAACCAAACACAACATATAATTAGCACCTTATTGAGAAATGGACATCAGGACAGTGTCATCCAAGATTAAGCAGAAGAGGTGCGGCTGATATGAAACGTGTTTATCACATATTGAATTCTCAGAGGTTACTGTTGGTGCAGTTGGCAACAGAAGCTGTGGAGAGAGTAGTAAGACACTTACAGGAACTTAGCATGTTAATTCAACAGTGTTAAAAACAATGGAATTCAAAATAGTAGTTCTTTTTTAGGATTATGGTAAACCATTTTCAAAATGCATCATAGTGATGGTTAAACACACCTTCTCCTGTGTATACCCTGGCAGGGGCACCAACCATGCCTGATCCCAGTCCAACCAACAGCCTCCCAACATAGATTGTTTCAACATTTGTGGAAGCTGAGATTAATATCCAGCCAAGTATGAGGGGAATTTCTGTTATGATGAGTGTGCGCTTTCGTCCAATGAGATCCATGAGGTAGCCACTCAGAATGCAACCAATTGGAGTTGTTATGGAGGAAAGACTTGCTGGAGAAAAGAATGAAAATAGCACTGCAGTTACTTATTTCAACATTACATAAACTTACAGTTCCATAGCAGTATACAGTGCAGAATATCCAGTGTGTAAACATTTCTGCTAAACAAAATATCATACTGTATGAATTATATACTTGCTCTACATAACTTGAAACTTGTGCAAACCAGTAATTTTAAAAGTTTCATATTTTTAAGTGTTCTTTACAGAGTAAAAAAAAGGAGCTCTTCTGTGGAGACCACACATGTCCATTCATCCTCAGTGTAGTATTATCAGCAGCTAAACAGTTCATCCAATTTTCATAAAATTTTCTATGTAATTTCCATACAAGAAGTTACTGAGCAAGCACGATTTTCATGAAAATAGACTCAGTGTCAGCCATACTTTACTCATGGACATGAATTTATATTCCTGCTTCACATATTCTATGTTCAGTTTGGGGGTGGTTCAGTATGAGAGGTCTGCAAAAACACCCTTGAGCACTTACGACTTTGATGAAAATTGGTGCAGTGAAAGCTGTATTTTCCTTCAAGGCCTACATGAAAGTTTCCCCATAATTTCTATATTTTTTTAATCTTATTTCAATAAAACTGCACAATAAGAGATGTGTAAAAAATATACTGTATGCTTATGATTTTCATGCAAATGGCACAGTGGAAGTCAGCCTTTACTTAAGGGGGTATAAAAAGTCTCCGTTTGCTTCCTACATGTATTTTCTAATTTTATTGAAATTCGGTATAAGAGATATGCAGACAAGGCGGTTGAATACCTGTAAGTTTTGCGAAAATTGGCAAAGGGAAGGTCGCACTTAAGGACATAACAAAAGAAACATTTATGAATGTGTTATGAAACTGTGTGACACTTTGAATGTAAAGAATGCCGTGGTAAAGCCTGTGTACTGTGTCACGAGCTACAGAATTCGTAATCTCGTTTGAAAAAGTAAACACACTTCTGTTTAAGAACTTAGCAGCTTGTTCACTTTACTCCAGTAAGTTCAGGTGTGTAGTTACAGATAAAATTCGTGTAATGTTTACACAAAATGTAAATATCATGTCTAGATCCATCAGTCCACCAATTATGTATGCTTACCAATCCAAGAGGTCTGTTCATCATCAATTTTGATGAAGCTGTTTGCTTCTTTTAGCTGTGGAATAGTAACTGCAGAGAAGCCAAACACCATACCGGTGTTGATTGTGCCCAAGTTGGCCACAAATGCTGCAATTACCTTTAACAAAGAAATGATAAAATGAAGGAATAAAATATAATTTTAATCCTGCCAATGCACATAACATTATTTATTAATGTTATACATTAAGAACAGATTAAATTTGGGGAATGAAATGAATTACATAATTATATGAATATTGTATTTATCATTTTTGTGTATACCTACACAGAGGTATATATCAACTTTTCTGTATCCAGTCAAAATACTTCCCATTCATACTTTGTACCACCTGGAATTCACTTTGAACTTCTTTTCAGGTTTACTGTTTTCATAAAACAACACTTGATCAACAAATCACTATCATTATTATCTATCAGAAAGGTGTTTTTGTATACCTGATTGCAGGTCCCCCCCAGTTCTAAAAGTTTCAACCTGTCAGAACTTCTGTCATCTTTTTTACCTCCGTTGTGCAGGACAAGCATAGATGCAGGGAAATAAATAGGTACAGGTATTTAGTCAATAATACAAGAAATATTTCTAATGATGTTTATTAGAGGATGATAACAACTACATGTTTTGGCCTATTCCGGCCATCATCAGGTTTTCATCCGAAAGAGTATTAGTGTTTATAAGATTTATGCGGTTATGTAATGATAGTGAGATCTCATCATCTTTGGTTTTGGTTATTACTACTATTTATAAACACTAATACTCATTCGGATGAAAACCTGATGAGAGCCGAGATAGGCTGAAACGTAGTTGTTATCATCCTCTAATAAACATCATTAGAAATATTTGTTGTGTTACTGACTAAATACCTGTACCTATTTATTTATACACACAATGGGGATGGCACATTTCAGAAAGATGCAGGGAGTGCTGAACTGTGGTCTCTTGCCCCTTCTGTTTTTCATTTTACACTTTATTGTTAAATACCACCCTTAGAAGTCTGTGTAATGTTTGTGTTACACAAACCTCGTATTTCATATCTAAAAATTTTTTATCACCAGACAGAGTGCTACAGAGCAGGCAGCATCATCGATTGCTAGGCAGTAGCGATTGCATCCACTCTGTTGCAAGCTGTCTTAGTGATAAACAGTAGTCCGTGTAGTAAATAAATGTTATGGAAAAATGTTGTGCATATTCCCAATTGAACTGTTCAGCACTGTGTGCTAAATAAACTCAATTGAATTACACGTGAATATTTCTGTGCCTTCTTACACGGTCTACGTGCCACTTGAAATGACTGAAAGAACATGAGACATTGTTCATTTTATTTCCTGTGCTGGATCTATCCAGTTTGCTTTATTTCTGAAAGTGCTTTTTTTGGACTCACATATCCAATCTTCAACTTACTTTTTTTTCCCCCTTAAAAATCTACAATTGTTTCTGGTCCATTACATTATTTGAATGGTTGAATCATCCAAAACTTGGATTTATTTCTTTTTCCGAATGACTTGATTATTCAGGTGTGAATAAAACTCAGTATTTAATTTTATACCAGCTCATTTCAGTAAACATAATTTCATACCAGCTAACATCAGTAAATATAATTTTATACAGTAAACTTAATTTCATACCAGATGACATCAGTAAACATACTTTTTTTTAACCAGCTGACAACAGTAAACTTAAAATTATACCAGCTGACATCAATAAACATAATTTTCATAATTAGTACTGCAATCTATTGGCTGACATTCACTGCATGAAGGAAAATGTGCCTACCTGTTTGAGGGCACTGCCCCTATGCAACTTAGCTTCATCCTTCAAGCTAGGGTGTCTTACTTCAACTATAGTGGCATTTCTCTCATTTTCAGGCTCCACAAGAGCTTTGCTTTCCACATCAATTGCCACACTTGTGCTGCGAACACACAAGAAGTGCAAGCATGCGTAGAGTATAAGTTACTGTAAAATATATGGTCCTCATCTACCAACTATCATTTGTCACTTTGAGCCTCTACTGCACCACATTTGTAGGTGATCAGCTGACAGGGTACATTCATATGTTGAATGAGCCAACGGGAAGTGGCAACCAGTGGATGTCAGATAAAATAACAAGCAGCTATATAGTGACAGAATTAGTGAAGGGTTGCACGTACTGTGGGGCTGAGGCAGCATCAAGAGTGCATGGCCTCTGATGCTGAAAGAGTTTGTTCTGCCTTCAGGCAACCCAAACTGCGTTGTGTATGTTAATTTAATCAATATATTACTATAACCTCAAACATAAGTATAAAATTCAAAAGAAAAATAAGTAATTATGAAGCAAGTGCCATATAAAGTTACTTGGAAGGTCATCTAGAACTTGTTTATCTCAAAATCCATGCCGTTCAGCTTTGGTGTTTTAGCACTTGCTGTTTGGGTTGCGTTTCTGATGTGTGCTTAAGTCTGGCATTAGGTTGGATGAGGGGAGTAAGATTTTAGTCATGTTTGTGGGCCCCCAAAGCCATAAGCTGACCACAGAAATGTGACTGCATTGTTCAGTTGGTACTGTACCAGAAAAATTACACTTGGAGAGGGAAATACATTGCCATTTACTTCAAGATCAAAGAATAAAAAGACATTATGCTTAAACTGATCCTAAATATTTAAAAAAGTCTTAAGCAGTAATTAAATGGAATTCGCTTTTTTAACTGTAAATACTGTGGTTTACATACATAAACAAAAGGTCACTTCACAAAGCTATACACCATTATTGATACATATTAATACTAATACTAACACCTGTAGGTACAGAGTGGTGCAGAAGTCACTTTCCACTCGCTGTTTAACATGTTTTTCTTTTGCGCCACTCTGTATTTATCTGTAGCACAACGGGATCTGTCAGTTAAAGCTTTAGAGGTGCGCCTTATTGTGGTACGAGAAATTATGTTCTAATTTGTTGGCAATTGACTTGTTGTCTGAACTTTGTCACACAGTAGACAGTGATAGGCTTACATGAGAAGTACATATATTTTGGAATGAAAAATTACATGTAACTTTCACTTTGTTACCAGTGCTTGTATGGATTATGTCCAAAATATTGTGTTAAGAAATTTGGTGTGTGGCCAGACAATTAAGACATACTAGTGGCTAACAATAACGGTTGTCATTGTGGATGGATTTTTGTTTGCAGTCTGATACCTTTATTCAACATGAGAGAAGGTAATTAAGACATGGAATTCAATTTTATAACTGATGGAGGGCGCAAGTTGTTACCCCCTATTGGAAAAATGTCAAATATTTATGCGTGGTTCATATTTTCCATATTTGAGGATTTATCTGATTGTCTGCCAAGCAGATGTATAAAACTGTATCACAGATTATATAAAATTTGTGTAATTGACCTGTAAATACATAATTCGTGAGATCTGCATGAATAAATTATATTTACTAACATGTTATAGCAATCGGGGATGGCCCAATACATGTGGGGGCGCGCAGGGCAGGTTAAAAACTTGAAGCCTCCTTAAAACCCATGGTTTTTAAACTTTTTTTGGCCTAGGACAGGGCTGGCGAAACATTTTTTCGGACGCGTGCCTGAACTGCAGACAATTTTCGGATAAACTCTTTCGAGTGTGGAAACCTGAGTTTACCAGTATCGTATTTCCTATTATACCAGCGACGTTTTAGCGTCCCTTATCGTTTGGAGCTTCAGGCAACTGCCCGGTCGGCACACTCTTTAGTCTGACTCTCATAGCACTGTAGCATTTATCTGTCGGTGATTTAAAACAACACACTGCCACATTTTTGCGTATGAATCACTTTAATTCAGTATCATTCGTAATAAACACACTTTTGAGGACTTCGCTCTTCTGGGTCATTACGCAGCGAGTAGTGCTAATTTCTTACCGACGTTGCGGGACAACCTATCGGTCCATCTTCAGGGATCGAGAATAAAAAAATGGATAGGACCGATAGGTTGTCCCGAAACGTCGGTAAGAAATTACCACTGCGCGGCGCGTAATAAGCCACAGAAGCGCAGTTCTCATCTGCTTCGCGTCGGAAGCCACAAGTCACGCAAAAGCACTTCAAGTGGGATATTCATGCAGATTTATGTCGGTATTGCGTCTAAAACGATTTGTTGCTACGTTTTACGGGAATGCCTGAAGTGTCTGCAACACATATAGCTTTACTGCAGTGCCGTGTGACGAAATTCGTACAAAGGGGCCGACACTCTTCTGTTTTTTACCCATACTTTTGTTTGTTCAGCAACAACAACAACACTACAGACAGAATCAAAGCGGAAAACCGAAATTGTTTCTATTTTCTGTTCTCGCCTAAAATCTGATGCAAGTCTGTTGCATCATCTAATCGAAAATACTGACCTGTATCAGACAGGGGGTTCAGGATGATGAAGTGCGCAGCTAAACAGCACGTTATTTCGGTTACAAGTGTTCATAAAGTCCGTTTTGGTGTTGGGGTCACGATTTGAACAGTCTCTCCGCGAAGATGTTTGTGCAAGTATTACCGTCTGCGACGTTGGCGTGGGACATTTTTCAATCTACGCTACACTAGTACTTGTTCTATCAAACCTGAGGATGGGATTGAAAAGATATCCCTTAACGTCGTATCATTCCAAAACAGCTACAACATACGCTACACTTATTGGCACACGTGTGAATGAAAACTTGCCAACGTCTTTGTGTGGAACACAAATGACGTTGGTCTGTTCGGAACATAACTGCGTTAGTAAGAGTAATTGCCGCAGAAACCAAATGTCGACGAAATCACTTTCGGGTTGCGAATAACGCCGTTAACCCTTAACCTGCTAACGTTGAAAATATGGTCAGCTAATAATGCCAGCAGATGGCGAATGGGATTTAAATCGGCGTTTAAAGGTTTAATACCGTTGTTAATCTTTTCCAGTGGCTTAGAATCTGTCAACAGCGGACAGTCGGACGTAAAGGGCAAACGCAATGAACTTCTCCTATATGCTTTCGATCTGAAACCGTTCAAAACTACGGGGGGAAAAAAATTAAGATACATTGTTATCAGAAGTTATTAAATTGTTACACAACAGAGAGCATTTTCTTCGCATTCAGCATTTGTCCCCCAAATATATTTCGTTCTTGTCACCTGTTAACGCAATCTTATAATTCTATACGTACCTTTTCATGTTGACAGAATGTCAGTACAGAGGTAAACACTAGGAAGATGACGTAAACGTGGTTCTTGTATCACAGTGCAGTTCGTTGATGCAGCTCACGTATTTAGATGACTCTGTCGCCATTCAACAAATTTATACTTTGTCACTAAATGTAATTGGTGTAAAATACATTAATTCACAGAATATCCTGAATAATAGTAACTCAGATTCACCACACAGCAGTGTGTCCAGTGACGATGGTAACTGGAAAATATGGTGTACGCTTGTAGAGTGAAACGCGTGAACCCTGTTCGCATATCTCTCGTCACACCGGCTGCCTTCGTTCAACTGAGCACAACGTGCGCTGCCTCCGCGTTTTATTATTCGCAGCACTGTGACGTCACACCACAACAAAAGCCTGTTTTGTAGGACCAACAGCTGTTGTTTAGGTTAGCGGCGGCAGGTTGATTACTAGTGCAAAGTTCGGTCAATATGCATGATTCATGAGATAATTGTGTTTGCACGTGACACACAGAAGTACCGTTTGTGAAGATAAGAGTTGGCATTAGCACTTCTAGAATCATACAAGCCAGGTACCAGTCGTGATTACGGATAAAGGGCTGCGGTAATTGGTCTCACAATGCGTACTGACGTCTCAGGTAACGCCGTTTTGGAGACTAAATGCGTACCGGAGAGTCGCGTCACAAAGAAATCTGTAAATTTAAGTACGTATCTTGTGAATCTTATGTTTATCGGACCGTGCATTATTGTGATAGTTGAAGAATAAAAGACCAACTTGATGTCATTTGCTATTTTATTTCACTTCTTATGTGCTCAACATGTTTCGGACATTAATATATCCATCATCAGGAGCTTGCGACTATGCTGTTGAATTACCACATTGATCTTATT
>Ga0123355_10005353_pt1 | contig 18756 bp, 11 predicted proteins | sample TergutEmb28metaG_3_FD_89872 | JGI IMG/M metagenome (GOLD analysis project Ga0123355, IMG submission 89872) | Embiratermes neotenicus P1 segment gut microbial communities from Petit-Saut dam, French Guiana - Emb289 P1 | ecosystem: Host-associated > Arthropoda: Insects > Digestive system > Gut ... | reverse complement strand
TTTGTTCCTTGCTAAAGTTATATTACAGTATTCACAATTCAATTCGTATTTGCAAACGAGGTGTTGTGGCAGCATATCACGTTGTGTGGGAATGTGTTGTGGAGCAGTGGCTAGGTGTGCGTCTTACGACGCACACTTAGCCACTGCTCCACAACACAACGTGATATGCTGCCACAACCCCTCGTCTGCAAATACGAATTGAATTGTGAATACCGTAATATAACTTTAGCAAGGAACAAAGCTCCCTGACAAGATCAAAACATGTCAGAGTGTTTTAAAGTGTTTTAAAAGTGTTTTATGTGAAATTATACGTGCATTCATTGATTGATAAATTGAAGTATCAAAATTTGTTATGCAGGTGTAAAACATGCACCGATGTTGAAGGACACCACTCTCTACAAGCATGTGACGAGTCACAGATTTTACTGCAAACACTTTTAAATGCAGACAGATTCCAGAAGCAGATCATGCATTAGAATATCACCAATTTATCCAACAAGAGCCATCCACCAACTAGCATCATGCTCAACAAAATAGTTATATGAACAAAAACACAAGAATGAATCTTACCGTACATAACAAAGACTACAACTTCTTATTCTGTTAATACATACATACAATTATACAATATATATCACTGTGTGCATGGGTGTGGGCGTGCACATACTTGTATATGCGTGTGTGCTGTGTGTACATGTACGTACATATGCACGAATGTTCGCAGCCAGTTGACAGTAGTTACAGACAGAATCAGAATATAGCAAAAAAATAAAGGGCAGTGGCAGTTCCCAAAACTATGCTACACTACAGAGTTACTTCTACACAGCAATACCCTCTGTGCTACCACACAGTCTTCAGAGGGCACAGTGACATAATTTCAGGCTGCACCAAACAGACTCCAAGTGAATCAATCGAACGGTTCTCTGTAGAAACCACTGCACTCTTCACAAATTACTGTTACAAGGATCAAATCAAACAGATGGGTAAGACATGGAGAATGCACAGACGAGATAAAAACCACACAGAAAATTTCAGTTAGAGAGATTCTGGAGCACCATTATTTCTGTACTGGGTTAAACATGTGCATGAACATTTTCATCGCTCTTGTACCAACAAACACACACACACACAGACAATTACCAAAATGGGATATTACACTAAGCACTAACTACACACACAACACAACACAGCAAAATGCCAGATACCTTGTTGAAGGTTAGACAGCCTTCTTCATCATCATTTGTCATTCTGAAGTCATACAAAGCTTTGCACTGGGGAGTGGTGGGCAGTGGTATAACAACCTGCGGGAAAAAACCTCCATTTTTATTCAGTGTCACTCTTCATGCAGCACTTATACAACTAGTGCACTTTATTGTGTGGTGGTCAAATCCTTCTATTTCAGGTACAACACTAATAAACTACACAATACATGTGATACTGGAAGAAAGCTCATTTGAAAACCACGACCAACTGATAAACTGAAGAACTGTTAAACTGAAGAGAGCTCATTTGCAAACCACAACCAACTGATAAACTCCTTGCAGTGGGGGTCTTCACGAGAAGCCATTAGTTCCTTTGCTACTCAATAAATTCCTTACACTTTAAGGAACCTGAAGGTTCCGTGCTGTGTTAACAACAGCCCAACACTTGTCCCAACTGTGAACCAGATCAATCCAGTCCACACCATCCCAGCCTATTTCTCTAAGATACATTTCAATACTATTCTCCTCACTCAGAAATCACAACCATATAAAAATGGAACAAACAGAAACAATCTCAAACTAAGAAGTAACAGAAATATGAACTGAATGACAGCATCACTTAATTTTAATTCTTAATTTCCAATGTTTAAAATCATAATATCAAAACAGCGACTACCATTACTAGAAATGTAAAACAACAAAATCATAGAGCTTCATTAAGGAAGCCAATGGAAAAAATAACAAGAGTACAGCATTATGTGACAATGTGTAAGAGCTACAATAATGAGCTTTCCAGGTTAAAACATGTCATAAATTTCTTATGTGCTGACATGTTAAATGTCCCTGTTAACTAACTAACTACATGGGGCAGAGTGCTTCTTGAAAATCCACCACTTCCTCAGCCAGCCAAGAAATTCCCATTTAATGGAATCTAAAGGATCACCACCATGTTTGCCAACAGCCTGCCACTTGTCCCTATCCTAAGCATGATCAATCCACTCCACAATCCCAACATACTGCTTTAAGATCTGCTTTAATATTATCCTCCCACCTACAACTAGCTTTTAAAGTCTCTTCCCTCCCTCTCTCTCTCTCTCAGGTTTTCCATGGGACATAACTCAAAAATTACAGGACCATGCATCCATTTTTACAATATTTTGTTTTACTGTCTCTGTGCATACAAAATGCCCTTAGAGTTGTGCCATTTATTTCAGAATCACCCTGCATGTATATAAAAATAATAACTGCAACCAACTTACAAGTGCAAAAGTACATTTCCTTCGTAACAAACCTGCACATATGTAAGAGGAAAGACGCCATGCTTTCCTCCACTCTCCCCATGATACCAGTTGTTATCAATTTTCTTACGCAGCAGTATGATATCCCCCTTCTTAAAGCACAAGTCACTGAAAATTAAATAACATAAAGTTAATATGAAGCATCACAACTACAAGTAAGAATTCTTCCATAAATTTGAGAAACTAACAGTATTCATATTATTGTTACAACATGAAATATTTATGTGTCCTTAAAGGTCATATTACATGGTTACACCTGTAAAGTTCTTTACTTAAAATACAAATGAAACCAAATTAAATAAGACAGCCCAACTTGAGAGTTACATATGGGGAAAAAAAATTAAGATTTCAGGGAGGAATTAATGAAATTAACAACAAGAACAAAATCACCAGCATCACCTAGATCAGCATCTTCCAACCCTTCTTCCAAAGAGTAATCCCTGAACTAATGTTTCATATCCCAAGGAACCCCTAATTATCAGAAAGTTTACAAGCCAGAAAAGGCTGGTTGCAGGGAGCACAATTCAATTCCTGTTAAATAAATATCAAGACAATATGTTTGTAAAAAGTACTGCTATACACATGTGTATGTCTGCTTACAGTGGTAGGAAAAATGAGGCATTTTCCCTGTCTTTATGTACTATCCAACAGCATTTATCATGAGATTACTCCAGCACTGCCCACTGCTGGACAAAAATTGATGTGATATTTCGAGGGATATTGAAATTTCAAAATTTGTATTCACTTATGCCACGATTTCTTGCACAACTGCTAACAATATTCTCCAGAACCCTCATTGGGAAACAATAACCCAGACTAGCAACCCGGTTCAACAGAAGATAAATTTATTTAAGCCAATTCAATAATATCAAGGGCATAGATTTTTTCAAATACATGTCTACCTAATTCATATGGGGATAAACATTCATAATGTAAACTTAAAATGTGCCAGTTTGTGCTTATTTATGCTGGCACAAAAGTCACACCCAGTACAAATTTGTACAAACTGGCACCCTGTATGATTCTGCATAATTTACGGTGTTGATTTTTATAGCTTCCCCAAGCACAATAGCTCTGTTGCACCAAAAGCCTGTGTCTGCCAGTACATCCCACGACTGCCGCTGTGCTCACAGAAATGTCAAAAGAGACATACTGCACATGTTCTAATCGAGCTAACTGTATCACTAAGATAAGGCCTCTGTACCCATTCAAATTTTACCAGCACACACAATAAAAGAAGAGTGGGGCAGTACAATTGGTATTTATGTATTGACAAGGGGGTGGCTAACATGGAGTTGTTGCTAAAAGAACTAGACACCCAAGGAGGCTACTACATATGTACAGAACTGCTGTCAGTCATTTATCTCTAACTTCCAGCCTTTAAAACCCAATGTAGTCACTGATGCACCAAGTTACTTTACTTTTCAGTGCCCATGCCTGTACTAGCACAAGGCAGCATGTACCCTTTTGACCGGGAAGTGTTACATGTAACAGGATGGCTGATAAAAGTTAACCTTTATCTTACCAGGGCAGGTATTTTGATTTTAGCATACAGTTTTTATAAAACATATTATCTGATTATTAAATAAACAGTATTTTGTGGAAAATCAAAGATTATGCAGCATGTCTTGAAAATGCATTCCTTGTTGCTTATATATCTATCATGAATTTCTATGAGTGTTTCCCTTTGTGCATTTGAATATGAAATTGTAGGTGTTTAAATGCTAATGCAGGTGTTTAACAATTTAATTGGAGAAGCTGTCCTTATACTGATAACATGCCCAATGGGGGCATGACCTTTCACCCACACTAAAACAGGGGATAATAGTGGAAGGTTGGGCAGTTAATTCTGGAGACATCATTGAATGGTCTAAGGTGGGAAATGGTACAAGCAATATAATTTATGAATGACAGAGAACTAACGATGTCTGACTCATATTTAAAATATCCTACCACCTATACCAACTCCATTATTCCATCCATATTTCAATATGAAGCTTCTTAGAACGTGTTTCAAGTACATACAACAGTGTGAACATTAAATCTGGCAGAGTTTAGTTGTTTATCTTAACAACTCATTATTCCACATGTATGGTGAACTAGGAGCTACAGAAACTACACAGTATTACCAGCATTCTTTCACTAAAGAAAACATGAGCTCATATATAGCAATTCTCTTCAGCTCTCTACAGATACAAAATATTCTGTAGCCTGAGAAGATGTGTATTAGCGAAACAAACAAACAAAAATCCAATGTAGTACAACTTTAAACTATATTATTTTTTTTACCCTGGTTCACTTGAGAGGTAATCATATATTGCTCTGGCATATGGCTGATTTGGCTGTACAACATGTTGCTTTGGACCTGTGTGTGGTCTGGTGTCAGCAGCAGAAATGGTTGCAGCATGTGTAGGCATCTGTTGTTGTTGCTGTAGTGGTGCCATCTGCTGAAATGTAGCTGGAGCAGGTGAAATATTGCCTTGCAAACGGTTTGGTAAAGCATTGCGTTTCTTGGGAGCTGCATTACGCATTCCTTCAAGAATCCGCATGAGAAGGACATTAGGTGGCAAGTCCTCTATTTTCACATCTACAAGAATGCGACATTCAGGGCATCGTAGTTCTTTGTGAGTACTCACAATCTCCTCTAAACATTTCTTGCAGAACGTATGCTGACATGGCAGTACTTTACTTGAAGTGTCCAGCCGTTCCAGGCATACTGAACATTCCAATAAATCATTCAATGTCCATTCATCCATTCTGTTGCACTTCCCACTGAAAAATTTGCCCGTTTCTTTCCCTTACTCTAAATTCTGGCAAATATTTAGTCAGATACTTTCTTGAAATGTCTTTACTGAAATTTTATCACAGGACTCTTCTAGGTACATGCAGTTAAGTCCACCAACAATTCATGCTAGGTTACTTTTTGACAACTATAAACTTGGTCTTCAATGAAGGCTACATCTTTGTGACTGACAAACCTTCAACAGGGCAGTGTTGAACACTACAAAGTGAACACAGTTGTTTTCCTTTTTCATTTTAAAAGCCATTTATGTTCAGATGCAAGCTTCTTTCTCTCCGAAATCATAAGAATTCCCAACCTCAATGGTGAATGCAAATTCCATAGGTTCAAAATCCGATACACCGACTTAAATGGTCATACACCTACTTGAACCAAACCGACTTTAACTGGAACCCATCACAACCTCTATCTCGATACAGACTTTATAAAAGGTTTCAGAATCAATTATTAATTCCGAACTCCCGCCTCTCATTTCACAGTATTAGACGTTACACGATTAACAATACATATTAAATGCCGGCAACACGTCTAAAACAATTGGACATGGGCCATTTCTGGCAGGCTTCAAATTTTTATTTAGAAGATCTATCAATGGTATGTAATTAATATATGCCACTTAGGCCCACTCATGGATTATAGCCATACAAGTATCTTCATACACTGCTGCGTCGCCTTAAGTGAAATACGTTTCACTGAACGACCGTTCAACCAAACTGGAAAACAACATAACCACGATTACAAGGAAGAACAACACGACGTTCATTTACAATGGACACACTACAATGTCACGTAATGGGCAATGATTAAAGAAATACCGCTACATACCGCTTCGTCCTGCCTACTAATATTATCGTTATCCGGAGAGCATTCATTTATACAAATAAAACAAAAAACACAAAATAACTTCTATGCAGACACAACCAGACAAATCAATCACGCCTTACTCCCCCATCACTATTTCCGGTTCTCCGCTAGCAGGTGTAAACCCAGTTGCTTGATGTCAGATCACGGCCTATCACCAGCATACTGCTCTCAGAGCAGGAACAGTTTCATCGACGACGCCATTGTCTGCAGTACACCTTCTGCACACAACACACATATGCATTCCCACGCACGTTCCATCCTGTGTCCTGAATGATACAATCCTCCCCGTTCAACTATTGTGGCGGATTGATACATAATTTCAAAAACGGACCAAGACTTCTCACACGAGCACACGGATAATCAACCCGTGATCCGCAAACCGCAGTGAATTATTAAATGCTGGAAATGATAACAAATAAATTTATTTACCTGCCAAATAAAATACATGAATTGTAACAATCCTATACATATAAATGTGTACATATTCTAAAACCGCTGAAATGTGAAGGTTAAAACAGGCTTATTTTCTCCCCAAACATCACCACTGTTGAAAAGTGGTGTTTCTTCATCACAGTACACTTTATTTAATGTACATTTTAAATTAAACAGTGAATTCTGCCAAATTATATCTACACACAATTTATGCAATACCTATTTCAAAACTGGAGTTCTTTCTCAAGAATTGGTCACAGTAAAAAAAAACCATCTGACAGCTGATGGGCTCACATAACGCTCCTTCACAGACTCATTTTAGTATACCTGCTATAATTTTAGTACACGAAATTTTACATTCACATTATAAAAGCAGAAAAAGGGCTTCACGAGCCCTAACTATATTGCCCATACATACTATTGCAAGTAAAGAAATACAGTGCATCTCACAATGGGCTACAGGATTTTGTAGGTCAGTGAAGCAAAGAGTACAAAATAGTGGATATTGCTATGCACACAGACTTCTCAGGTAATTCAGTGTGTTAGAACAATAACTGCTAACCGTTTTCTTTTGGGTTTCCAAAAATCTCAGAAGCAACTGTTTGATGTTTTAACTTCAATGAAAAATGATCAATGCCATGACTTACCTAGACACATTTCAATTATCTGCAATCCTGGCAGTGGATGGATGGCTAGACAAAGACTTCTGAAGTGAACGGTCCTTTGTCTAATTTTTGTCACAACATTGCTCAGTCTTTGAATGATACATTTTTGCTTAGTCAGTAAGCAGGGGAACTCAAATTTTGCAGCCTCCTACACTGGCTGATCATACCAACCTTTGGTTCTTTTCTGTCTGGATTTAACAGTTCCCAAGCATGCATGACAAAAATTGCAGCAGCTGAAGAATTTAAAGAGAGCACAAGAAGTATTTACAAAGAGTTATTCCAAACATGTGACAAAAACTGCAGTGAGAACCTGAATTCCAACTGATAGTGTGCAGAGCCACTTTAAAACTGTGTTCAGGTACTGGACACCATTACACGTAAAAGGTGGAAATTCACTGTCACCCCAGTTCATGAGCTACAGCATTCTGCAAGCCATTATCAGACACACTGTATGGTGACAGCAATTTATAAGGTATTATGTACGTATTTCACAAAAATATATTACTAAGGTTCATCATTACCATCAGCCTGCAGTTTACACGTACAATACCTGGCTACATGAAGCTGTGGAACATTATATCAGCTCAAAGTTTAAGAATTATTTTTGTAACATTATTTACACCCCAAAGAATCCTATGCTCTTCACATATCAAGCAACCTGTTCCAAGATGTAAAGAATCAGCAATACTACAACACCTGACTGCAGAATATTACATTTGATTACATGATGCCCGGTAAAAATTTCAAAATGATGCTAAAAGACCGGCTAATATCAGGCTATCATAGCGATCACAGGGAAGATAAGTATGAGTTTTAAAAAATAATACAACTATGTAAACACTAAAAAATTAAAAATAAGAGCAATATTACACTGTAAGAGTAGAGGTGCACATGACAGTGTGGCAGAATATGCAAGTCTTCTGGGATGTGATGCTGTGTTCTTGGGCAAGCAGTTCCCAATTTGACTGCCTGCCCTTGAAGATAAAGGCAACTCAATCCTTCAAAACATCAGGAACCACTCATCTAACAACAGTGTCACATCCCAGAAGTGCAGAATCCCTAGCAGCAACTTAGCTCAAGCAGTAATACTTGAAGAACTAATTTTGCATAATCTATTTTCTCAAACACTTTTCCAAGTTGTATGTAGCTGGCTCTACCAACACGCATTAGCAAGACTGGCAGCATGCAAGTTCTGAGGTTTCCACAAGAATTCTGGCCTCCTAGACTGTGATGCTGCATTGCTGGGTAACTATCTCCTTACAAAACAATAACAATATTCATAAACCTATTTTCTGTAATTCAGTGGCAACTCTTAAATGACATCAAGGTTACAATCTAGGTACAAGCCACAACTGGTTTATATGCAACTAGCCACCGTGACTGCTAACTTCATATATTAGGTATATGTCCTTGTCTACAACACTTTCCATATACCAGTTTTATTTTTAACTTCTCTCCTTTACCAGAGCTCACTGATAATAAATCAGCATGCAATTCTTCCATTAAATTGGATGCTTCAAAGAAATGCTTTTATGTGTTCCACACCACAGTGCTAGATGGAAGATGTTGGTGAGTAAGAGCCCTTCACGTGAACACTTAGCCAACTTTATGTGCACGAAAATATTTCATATGTTTTAAGAGTCTGTCCACATCCCATAACATTCAGTTCACAAAGAGCAAAAGCATTCAGGATGACACAATCAAGTGACCACACCATCTTAACATTACATTTGAAACTGCATTCATACAGGCTGTTTAACAAACAATAATAATACACTTGTACGTTTTGAGACTTCCACAGCAGTGTGACTGAGGGTTCCAGCATTCTGGGATGTGATGCTTCATTACTGGGTAAGTGGTTCCCAGCGTCTTGGAGGAGAATATTGTCTTCACTCTCAACGGTATACTTGTAACCAATTTTTGCAATCTGTTCTGGTCCACCTATCCTCTGACAATGATGGCAATATGCCCCTTCGGAACATCAGGAACTGCTCTTCCAAAATGCAGCATCACATCCAACAAGACCAGTATCTTCAATTTTGCAGCTGTTCCTGCCACATTCAGCAAACAGATGCTTCATGATGTTCAAAATAATCAACACTTGAACACATTACTAATGTTCAACAAACTGCATTTTCAATTGGTCTTCTCTTGGGTTGCTTCACCACATGGTGGTTGCAGGTTCTGACACTAGGTAAGGTGGAGACAGCATGTTGCTCCAGGATGTCAGAATATTCAAAACTACACAGTGAAGAACCCCAAAAGAAGACCAGCAACTGGTAACAACTGCCATGAAAAACTGCAAACTTACATACAGTAAGTGCCCATGTAACTGTTACTCTCAACTGGCACACACCTGTGTGAAACAACACTTGACAATTACTCTCTGTAAAAGTGACAGGCATTGTGGGCTGTATCATCACTCACAGCAAGCAGTCAACATTTGCATGACGATCCTTGCACAATGGTAAGGCATAACTGTTATAATTAGAATCATTATGGATAAACCCTACCACTGGATTGATGAAAATTAGCACAATTATGAACTTTCAGTGAACTGTTAAGCTTTGTAAGCATGCTTTCATAAAACTGGTCAAGGTCACTCACTGTTTCTCAGCATTAACCTCTCCCATTTTTTTAAATGCAAGCTATCCTCTTGTGCTACTTACCAATAAACTACACTTACTCAGACAAACACAACATAGGTGTTTACATGTATAAGAATTTTATGTATTATATAAGAAATTTTTGGGCTGCAAGAGAAGTATTTGGAAACTTAATTCAATTATACTTGGGAACCAGGCCTCTATTAATACACTGGTTGTTAAAATATATATTTGAATTGCATTTTAGGATCTTCCTGTTTAGATTTTTGTACCAAGTGATGGAATAATACCCCTGTTGTGTTTGACAGAGTAAGTGTAGTTAACTCTCCCATTCTTATTTATTTACAACCTCATTCCCAGAAATTAGTTATTTATGCCCAAAAGTATTAAAAAAAAGGGACTTAGTATGGGAAAATATAAAAATCATGCCATCAGTCCCTATACATAAACCATTACAAGCAACATAATAAATCAGCAAAGATATGACACTCAGAACACGATTATAATGTGGTGGTAAATTCAGAGAGCTGGTGCAATATGCATTCCATCTGGTCACCGGTGCAGGAAAGTTACAATGTTGGAAACCACCCATCAGAGGACAGGATCAAGTGATTGCAACCAGCATGACATCTTATGTAACACAACAAACATTCCATGGCTGTAGAATTGAGACCAAAGCTTGAGGTTATCAAATTCATTCAATGTGTAATTAGTGAATGTTGAATAAGCCTTTTAATTTCTGAAAACCACTTCGGAAATTCAAAAATTTCAAACACAAAATAACAATGCATGATCACAAGAATAAAAATTATTTGATCACCAATTATGATTCAGATATAATGCACACTGCTGTCTTATTAAATATTACATGAAAAATCTGGATAAATGAAGAAAACAATTCATTAACTTTTAATTGTTGTACATTTCAATGACAACAGTGCATGCGCACAAGCCCATTTACCCAGCATTGCATATTTTTGTAATAATACTGTTAATCCCAAATAAAATCTCGCCACCAGTACCACAGTCCTGGGGGACTTCAAATCCCCTGTTCCCAGAAAGAAAAATATTAAATTTATCTATCACTTGAAATAGCATGAAATAATAACAAAATTAATATGTTGTTTTCCAATTCTACAAAGAAGCTGAACTGTTGGGATTTTTATATCTTTGGATGGGTTTACTGTACAAATGGCAAGGTTATTTATGGAGGACCTCAGTAAAAGAAGAAAAGTCGCTCCTGAGCACTTCCTGACAGCAGGTGCCATCCTCGCTTGACATTCAGATACTGGATGATGGCACGAACACAAATTAAAAGCCCTGAAACAATAAACATTAAAAGGCATTAACATTTCCATGTATATTTATGTTATATACCATGTTCATTGCCATGACAACTTGCAGGCATTCTGTATAATACAAAGAAAGAGCCCTTTAGGTAGATACCATGTCCATCCATCCATCCAGCAGCCTATCCATGACCTAGTATCAGCAACTGCAAAAAGTTATCAAGCAAGAACTAATTTTGCGAAAATCAGTGCCACGACAGACTTTACATAAGGAAAAAAATTTCTAGCCACACTTTGCTCTGGAAGTGACTATGGACCTGCTGCCTGACAGACAATGCAATGAATGACTTCCCAATTGCTTGACTGATTTTACTAAAATTTGACGTATCTTTCCATATAATGCTGTTTGGAAATTCTGAGTTTCATAAAAATTGCTTCAGTGACAGCCACACTTCACTTAAGGGTGTAATGAAATGTTACCTTTATTGAAGAGTTTAAGAGATTCTACTTTCAAATAAAACCTACAAACAATGTGTCAACACAGCATATACTGTAATTTGTATACTGTACGTTAATATAAGTAACAATATCAAATAGGCTGTATGCACATTTAGAGGGCATAAATGTAGTAGCCTAAAAGAGTTCCCGGAATTTGCTGGTACAAATTACAGGAATTTGCTGGTATAATTTACAGGAATTGCTACTTATGAATAAAGAAATGTACACTGCCATACTTCATTGCCTTAGGGATGCAGACAGAAGGAAATGCCTTGAAAAATGAAGAATCAACAGCTGGTTTCTCCTTCATGACAATGCTCCAGCACACCAGTCAGTTTTGGTTGAGAAATCCTGATCAAAGAATGTGACAACACTGAAGCATCCCCCACATTCTCCTGACATGACTGCAGCTGATTTTTACCTGTTCTCTCAAATGAAATCAGCACTGAAGGTACAGCGCTTTTGTATTGGCAATGACATCATTAAGAAAGTGACAGAAGAGCCAAAAAGGCTTTCATAAAACCACTTCCAGGAACGTTTCCAACACCCTTACGGTCGCTACCAGAAGTGTATAGTTGCACAAGGGGACTATTTTGGTGGGGAGAAAAAAAAAGTAGTTTGAATGACTGTACTGTATTGTAATTCTGCAAAATCTAGAGATTCTGTGAACATTTTGAAGCTACCACCTACATATATATACAGCATACTTTACTTTAGACTACATATTTTACACTATTTTGTCAATGACATCTCTTACTACATTTTACACTGTATATCAAAATGTTTTCATTCTGTATGGCCCAGTGATGGCTACTGATGTAGCTGAAACACACACCTGTTTGTATTGTTACAATACATGTTGAGTTGACGGACTATATGTTGGTTTCATTTCACTGTAAACACAATGGGGATGGATCGCCTTAATATTCTGCTTTGTTATGTCTGTTTGATATCTTTACTTTCAAAATGCCATACCATTTTACAGTATATTTATATATGTTATTTCATACACACCCACGAAGTAAACATGGTCCCTGTGCTGATTTTCATGAAACTCAAGAATGCTAAACAGCTTGGTATGCAGATCAATTATTCTGAATATCACCTGAACTTGTTAATAATGCAGAATGTATGAGTAGAAATTCATTTATGCTCATAAGTAAGGTATGAATGTCACTGACCTAATTTTCACAAAGCTCACGTTTGCTTGACAACATTCTGTAAACAACTGCATACAAGAAATCTAGCCACTGATACTAGGATACAGGACGTACAGACGGACATCATCAGTAACAATGTGCATTACTTTTTAGCTTCATAAGGAAAGCCTACTAAATGAATTACATTTTATGGAACCAAGATGCCTGCATACTGTGCACAAATTCATGAACACTTATTTGTCACTTGTGTTACATTACCGAAAGCCATTATGAGCCACCAAAGCCAACTGTTTTCACGAGAAGCCAATTCTGTTGAGTGTTTGACAATAAGAGTCCACTTAGCCAGTGAGAGTCCAAATCCAGACAATGCTCCATATCGAGCAGCAATAGTATGACAGAAGCACATCAGCAGCAGGAAACCAATCCAGTTGAACAGGAATGCAACTGCAAGTGAAAGGATATGAATGACATTATTAGTCAGAGAAAGAGAAAGAAAGGTAATAACAATGTGGGTTTTGTGTGTGACTGACAGTGAACATCAGGCCTACATTCTGACTAATGGGCTTATGTACATACAGATTTGCAAAACAAATAATACAAAATTCACAGAGTGTCATCACGTTACTCACAGGGGAGACAGCCTGCAGATATGGGGGGTAGCTGCAAATATAGACTAAACAATCACAGACAGCAGACAAGGGGAGGTCTTCCAGCTTGGCAGTTGGCTGAAGGGCTAACAACTCCTTAACATGTCACAATATCAAGTGATGTTCTTTTTCCGGGTGTCTGCAATATATATTCATTAAATGCTCCACCAAAATATGACAATCATTTGATCAACCACCACAAAACTGAAATGCATTATAAGATATTATGACTCGAACACAGCATGCATGGGGGGAAAAGAGAAATGTGTGCTGGGTGTTCAAGAAGAAACATGAAACACAAGTCTCAGGTTCACACGCATTACACCAACAACCACTGTGCTGATGCTACAAACACACAACCGTAATCTTAGTTGCAGGTTGTCAAACAATACACCAATAACTACTGTGCTGATAAACCAATTCCCAAAATTATTATTATATATCTCTCGTATTCCACTAATAACCATAAAATTGCAAAAAAAAAAAAATGTGCCAATTCAATAAAGTCCGACACAAGAACACCAACACCATCACACTACCAATCTCTATACTTTGGGAGTGACATATACATAAAAAAAACCACCACACCAATACAAAAGATGTAACCAATGCCTGGACTCCAATTTCACGTATATTATCTACGAGTTTTATCAAAATTCCCAAACATTTTAACTTCACTAACACACATCTTACCAACAACTCCAGAAAAATTTTATTATTGTCAGCTACTGAATAACCATGCAATGTAAACTTGTGGGATCCCACACAGTAACAATTACACATAGTCATTCCATTTGTATTACATTTTTCTTTTATTTTAAAGCATTGTATGGATAGCCTGATAGTGTCTGTGAAGACAAAAACATGTAGCTGTTCTTAATATAAGACACACAGCTGTGTTGGATGGCATATTTAAAGTGTTCATTATTGAATGAAGTCAAGAAACCACTTTGATGTCCCTGGCACTAGTGAGTGGATAATAATAAAACGGATGTTCAAGAAACAGGATGGGAGGCCATGGACTGAATTCATCAGACACACTGGTGGCACAATGTGAACATGATAATGAACCTTCAAGTTCCATAAAATGTGGAAAATCTGACTACCTGAGAAACCATCAGCTTCTCAAGAAGGTTTATACAGAAGACATCCCACTTCTTCATAAAATACATAATAAAGACACGTTTAATCAACACAACAATATTTCAGTACCAAACAAAACAATATCTGCCTTCAACAAAATGCTCTATGTTTTAACAATTGCAGGTCACCATCAGGCACAAATAATTAAAAAGGAGGGCAATCAAATACCTTGAACTGGTGCCTCTGAAACAGGTCTCTTCCTTACAACTTCATCTGCTACAATTACACCACTGAATAAAAATCAAACTGAAACAACTTAATTACATAATGCAAGAAGTATTTGTATATGCCGGCAGGTTTCATTTTATGTCAGGGTTATGTTCCCGAAAAAGTCAAGCAAATCGAAATTGCGAACAATGAACAAAGAATTCACGTTCAAAAGAGTGTATTGTCTTGGGGGCTAGTGGAATGACAAGCTCATCCTATATAGTGTATTACTACACCACTAGTGGATATATGGATCTGTAGAGTATATATGTACTGTATACATACAGCATACATACATTGCTATACAGTATATTTATTTACTTCTAATGTAATGACAGTTAAAGAGACTCACAGCCACAGTTTTTGTTACAGTTCATTCCAACAAGACTGTGATAGTCTTGCTACACAAACAAATGCTTTAGTTCCTGACACTCTATCAGCATTATCAGGAACTGTATGACAGGTGCTGATAAGTCCTTAGCCCAACCTACTTCCCGATGTCATAGGACGGAATCGATAGTGTCATTGGAAAGAGGGGTCTGTTCATGTGTCGAATTGCAAGTCTTTTCTTGTTACAGAGGCTGTAAGAAAGTATGTCCGGCAACGTGCATGATTTCAACAACATGATGATGCGATCTGTCATCAAGTTTTTTTTCCTGCAAGGCAAAGCGTCTAAGGAAATCCACACCATTCTGACAGAAACATTTGGGGAACATGCACCATTGCATGCCACCATCAAAAACTGGGTGGCCCAGTTTAAACATGGTGATATTTCCACTTGTAATGCGCCTTGTCCTGGGCGACATAAAACAGTGACTACCCCAGAGATTATTGATCAAATTCATGAGCTAATCTTGGAAGACTGCCGGATTTTGGCTAAATCAATAGTTGAGCAACTGGACATCTCACATGAGTGGGTTGGGTCCAACATTCATGAAGGGTTGGACATGCGGAAGCTCTCTGTGAAGTGGGTCCTGAAATGCCTGAACACGGATCAAAAACATCAATGGTGTCAGCTGTCTGAGCAACTTTTGGAATTTTTTCAGTGTGATCCAAATGACTAAATGTCGTGATTGGTGACCATGGACGAAACCTGGTTATATCACTATGACCCGGAGACAAAGCAACAATCAATGGAGTGACAGCATAGTGGCTCATCTTGCCCCAAAAAATTCCAGGTGCAAAAATCTGCTGGAAAATTTCTTGCCTAGATTTTTTGGGATCAAGATGGCATCCTCCTCACTGATTATCTTCCAAAGGGCCAAACTATCTACGCAGCTTGTTACTCATCTCTGCTGGAGAAATTGAAGGACATTTTGAAGGAAAAACGCCGCAGGAAGGTCACCAAGGGGGTCTTGTTCTTGCATGACAATGCCCCGGCTCACTGGGCACTTGCAACCCAGAAGGAACTGGACCACCTGGGCTTCCAATGCCTTGATCACCAACCCTATTCTCCGGATCTGGCCCCGTCGGACTACCACTCTTCCCTGGACTGAAAAAACAACTGAAAGGTCACCATTTTTCATCCAACACGGAGGTCATTGCTGCTGCCGAGGCCTGGTTGGACAGACAACCTTCAGAATTTTTTTTTGAGTGGCTTGCAAAAGTTAGAGCAACAGGCTAAGAAGTGTATTGAGCTTCATAGGGAGTGTGTTGAATAAATCCCAAGTTTGGTTGCTGTAGCTTGTTTCTTTCCTGGTCGGGCTAAGGACTTATCAGCACCCTCGCCCCCCTCATATGTACATTAGCTGTTGAAGGAGGAACTACATCAGCCATGTGGTTATATCACCAACATAAACAAACCATACACGTGACGGACTGATGGAGTGACAGTGACATCACTTTCCGCTAGCCTCCAACATAAGACACGAGTGGCCATGGATCACATATGCCAAATCACATTAAACAAAAAATTATCAGATTACTGTCCGTGCCAAATCATGTTAAACTGAAAATTATCATGTAACTTTGAAAAGAGGTGTAAATTTTCAAGCCATGTTAAAGCAAAACTGCACAAAAAGAAATTGAGTAAAATGAGACTTGCTTGTAGTTTTTTTTTAGTTATTTGCACCTGATGATAGCACACAGCATTCTATAAAGGCAGAAACTGTTTGTATGACAGATAGGTGTGTTCACAAAAACTGTCTTCATTCTGAAGAAAAACTCTGCTCTGTGGCATTAGTTCATTTCTGCTATATACAAACATGCATTTGAATGGCAAAAATATGAATCCTTACACATCTGCCTATACACAAGTATGCATTTTTGTGGCAACAACACACATCCTTAAACACACATTGCTTATTTCATATCCTCATTAATTAACTACATGAAGCAAACTCTTTGCCAACCACACATCTTTCACCCAGTCAAGGAAACGTCTGCCTTTCTGGAACATGAAGGCCCATCACAATGAATCACATCAGCATATATTAACCATTATTTGTGGGCATAAGGTATTCAAAACATGCATCTGAAAAACATTACACTTTTACAGAAACATGAATAACCATTAAATGTTCTTTTCTAATTGATCAAGACAGTGGTATACAAAAAATTTAAATGCATCATGCCTATGGTGGCCACTAATAATCTTTAGGCATGATTCACACTACAAGGACAGTCACATTCCAGTCAACAGCTGGTCAAATATTCTTCACTGTGTCTGAACAGGAGAGTTGTGCCTTGAACATGATCATTTGTGTCAACACTCCTTTTCAAACACAGCGAAGAATATGCACTCAGTTCTTGACTAAAATTTGGACCGTTCCTGTATAGGTACGGGTGGACAGTTTCACACTGACATGGATACTTATTTACATTCCAAAAATCCAGAAATAGTTATGACCCTGCATTGTTGTCATTAACCCTTTAAGGCCAAACGACTTATAAGTACGTCACACAGTGAGCCCTTTAAATAGCCAAACGACATATATACGTCACAAAGAGTTTGTCGAAGTTTGGAGGAATTTTGTTCACTCCTATTCGGTTAACTGCTGTGGCTTGCTATGCTTGAGGACCCTTGAAGGTCAGGCTTTCATTCAGGAGCCAAAATGTACCTCCTCCATCTCCTAAACCCCTCCACAAGCACCCATATATATGAAGACACTTAGTAACCATGCATTTTTTCCAGCTGACTAATATAGTTCTGACACTGCATGTTTTGATTACTGCGCACTCTGGAGTTCACTGTGGTTTGAAATATCAACACTGGCCTATGAAGCGAAAAGTCTTTCGTGACCAGAAAGGCTGTCAGTGGCGTACTGTGCCCATAGAAGTCAGACAAAAGTAATGTTCAAAAATCAGAGATACCCTCAAATATCGATGTTTACGGCTACAGGAGGGCTCACAGACTTGCCTCTTGTAGTGCTGGGGTAATCTGTAGAGGTTGTGGGGTAGGAGCATGAAACACATTGCCGTCAATCTACTAACATCCTGGGCACCCTCGAATAGCTGGAATGTCATACGCAGTTACATTGTAGCTTTAGATCTGTTTTGCTCTCACTGTAGAAGACATTCATATCTTTAGAGGTATAATGTTTCTGCAATTCCGGCCAGTCATATATAGTGTAAACAAGGCAGATGATTGTGGGTCTCAGAGCCATGGCTGGGAAAAAAATAAAACTTTAGGAGGAAGCCATCAGTGAAATTCTGGTTGCTCACACCGCCTCGGAATTAGGTGCAGAGGCTCTGTCAGAGACTAGTTTGAGGAGGAATAATAATAATAATAATATAAACAGATAAGCAGCTGGAGAAAAGAGTTATCAATAATAACTGAAACTGGAACAGGCTCTGATAATGGAAGGCTTAAAAAAATTGATGAAGCTTCAAGAAGAAATAAATGGAGTAATTGAAGAACTTTTAGAAGAAGATGAAATGAATATAACAGATATAAACAACCTGATATATGCTGCAGCCACAATCATGACACAAACACTGAATGAG
>Ga0123355_10005352_pt1 | contig 18757 bp, 24 predicted proteins | sample TergutEmb28metaG_3_FD_89872 | JGI IMG/M metagenome (GOLD analysis project Ga0123355, IMG submission 89872) | Embiratermes neotenicus P1 segment gut microbial communities from Petit-Saut dam, French Guiana - Emb289 P1 | ecosystem: Host-associated > Arthropoda: Insects > Digestive system > Gut ... | reverse complement strand
CATATTCGCGGATAAAATTCGCATAGTTTAGATGACGAAGCCAGTCCGCATTATTTGCCATTATGGCCTTGCCATCGGAAAAGTCTATAAATTTGCGCACCTGGGCCTGAAAACGCTCGATATTATGGTCAATTTGCTCAATGCCCATCAGCGGGCGCATCTCGTCAGCCTTGTCAGGGTCACCTACCATACCGGTGCCGCCGCCCATAAGGACAATGGGCACATGGCCCGCCCGTTGCAGCCACGCAAGGGCCATAAATGTGAGATAATGGCCGATATGCAGCGAATCTGCTGTAGGGTCGTAACCATTGTAAAAAACCACTTTCTCCTTGCCCATCAGCTCTGACATTTCGGCCTCGTGGGTCATTTGCTCGATAAAGCCACGTTGTTTCAACACTTCCAATGCGTTCATTATTATTTCCTCCTAATGTAAAAGCCCTCACAGTGAAAATCACTGTAAGGGCGAAATTTCGCGGTACCACCTTACTTCGCCGCCCAGATGTGGGCCGGCCTCATTTGCGTCATGCCCCGCCGGGCAAAGATTCAAGGGTTGTAAGCCCCATCAACATCTTTAGTTCAGTTTATCCAAATCGCCGCTTATGCACTCAGCAATTTTGGTCAGATATTCCTCATCAATGTCCGTAAAGCGGTTAAGTAGCGGACTGTCAATATCCAGCACACCAAATACTTCTCCGTTTTTATACAGCGGCAGGACGATTTCAGAATTTGTATCGCCATCGCAGGCGATATGGCCCGGAAATTGGTGTACATCAGGCACAACGAGGATTTTTCGCTGGGTTGCCGCCGCACCGCAAACACCTTTGTCAAGGGCAATTCTTGTGCAGGCCGGTTTTCCGATAAATGGCCCAAGCACAAGGGCTTCGTCCCGCATAATATAAAAACCTGCCCAATTCAAGCCTTCCAGGCTATGATAGATAAAAGCAGATATATTGGCCAAATTTGCGATAAGGTCGTTTTCATCTTCCAGATGGGCGCGTATTGCCGAAAACAGAGCCTCGTAATTATCTTGTGCGTCTTCGCGGGTTTTAATTTCGTACATAAAGTCCCCTATTCGCTAGTCATAATAAAAATTATTTCATCACGGCGCACTAAGTTTAGCCGTGTCCTTGCTATATATTCGATAAAATCAATGCTTGACACATAGGCGGCGGCGTCTTCAATTTCCTGCCGCCTGGCTTCTGCCGCCAAAATTTGCGCATCCAAGGTGGCTATTTGCTCTTGGGTGTGGGAAATATTGTCCATGATGTAGGTGGTGGCCGAGAGAGTTCCGACAACAATGGCCACAAGCAACCCAAACTGAACAAGGGCCTTCACGCTGCCAAAAGCCCTGCGCTTGCTTTTAACTTTGTCAATCCTGATGGCCTTGTTTCGCATCTTCAAACCTTCTTTTCATTCGTTCATGTATTTTTTGCCTTTTAACTATAACATATCTACGGCCAAATTTCAATCCTTTTTTGATAAAGCGAACCATTGAGACCACAGGCGAAATTATCACCATCGCAAATTTTGTAACAAATTGGCTTAGGGTTAAAAAGTACAAAGCTGCGCCTATCACGACGCCTAAAAAGGTGAATCCGCGAATTTCGCCGGAATTTGCATGTAATAAAAAGACAAACATCAACAATGTGGCAACCAGCCAGAAAATGGCATCCTCAACAGCAATCGCCATGGTTTTGTGCCGCAAAACTCTTCGTAAAATGCGAAAAAAGTCGTAAAAAATGCCCAAAGCGGCACCGGCAAGCACGGTTGCCAAAAACGACATCGCCTGGCCCGACATAGAAAGTATCATGGCTCCACCTATTTAAATATCTTGCCAAGCAACGACGATTTAGATTTGCCGCCATACCCCTGCTCTTCATATGTTAAGCTTACTATTTCCCCAAAAATATCCAGCGTCCCGCTGTCCAAATTCAAATTGCTTACATGCAAATTAATGCCCCGCAAAATAAGCACGCCCATATCCGTGTCGCAAATTACCTGCTCTTCATCAAAAGATATCACGTCCGTAACACCCGTGATAGACACATTTTCCTTATGCTCTATTGTTAATTTATGCTTTGAAATCCTTCTTTCATCAGACACTTAGACAACCCCCTTGCTTGTATCATCATTTCAATTATATGAAAAAAGACGAGGTTTATGCCTCGTCAGATGGTTTGTCTTTATATTTATCCTTAAACTTTCTAATGCGTTCATCGTCGCCTATAAGGTATCCGAAGAAATTATCTATCGCAAACAAGAGAACCACGCCATATGACACCGATTGGAAATAACCTCTGACATTATCCGAAACTTCTATGGGCGCGCCTATTGCTAATAGCTGCGAAAAAATCAAGGCAAAAATATAAAATAGATAGAGGGATGTTTTTAATGTGGACAATTGCTTTTTCAATAATTTTGATTTAAGCTTGTCATCTGTACATGCTTCCATTTTTTTGTATATTCGTTTAATTCTTATTTTATCCGCCATCAAAGCAATGGATATGCCCGTTACATTCGCTATATATGCGACAACCATATCTCCACCTGAAGTGAACCAATAAAAGTATGTGATCAAACCAAAAAAGCCCGCCCATACGAGATAGTCAAGGCCACGAACAATGTACATTAATATAGTTTTTGTTCTATTTGACATCATCTATAATTTTATACATCCCCGCCGCCTCATCTTTGCGCACATGCTCTGACAAGCCCGTCACTTGCACCTTTTGCACAGAATTGCCAAATGTAACCTCAATAATATCGCCAATGGCCACATTTACAGATGCTTTTGCCACCTTGCTGTTTACAGTTACCTTCCCCGCGTCGCAAGCTTCATTGGCAATTGTGCGACGTTTAATTATTCGCGAAATCTTTAAAAATTTATCTAATCTCATAGAAATACCCTCGTCAGTCTACAAATCCAAAACGACTTAGCGGAAACCACCTAAAGTCCACACGCCCCAAGATATCATCCCTAGGCACATTGCCAACCCTATGAAATCGGCTGTCTTCGCTTATCGGCCTATTGTCCCCCAGCACAAAAAACCTATCCTCTTCCACAATAATTGGGAAGATAACCGTGCTTTGAAAGGATTGCAGATGGGAAAATTCGTCATCCAGCCTTTCGCCGTTTCTGTACACAAAGCCGCCGCGCACGTCCATTTCATCGCCGGGTAAGCCTACAATGCGCTTAATATACTGCTGGCTGGGGTCTGCCGCAAAAGGAAAGGCTATGATGTCGCCAATCTCAGGGTCTGTGAAGAAATAGACAAAGCGGTTGATGATAACGCGGTCATGATGGGCATAGGTAGGCTCCATAGATGCACCGTAAACCCGGGCAGATTTTGCAACAAAGTTGTCTATAAGCAAGAAAATGATGATGGCAATTAGGATGGAAATAACCCATTCTAGGATATTGCGCAAAACGTCGTTTTGAATATATCTCTTCAGCATAGATGGCACTCCTTGTATAAAGGGGGCAGCAAGATGCTACCCCCGAAAAATTGTTTTTATTTTTTTGTTCTTGCAACAATTGCTTCTTTAATTTTGGCTTTTTTGCCTACCCTGTCTCTAAGATAGAAGAGCTTCGCACGGCGCACAACGCCACGGCGCACTATTTCAATTTTGTCTACACGAGGCGAATGTATCGGCCAGGTTTTTTCAACGCCTACGCCACCGGACAGGCGGCGCAATGTAACGGTTTCTCTTATGCCGCCATTTTGACGCTTGATGACATAGCCCTCAAAAATTTGGATTCTTTCTCTGGTGCCCTCAACAATTTTGTTGTGGATTCTGATAGTGTCACCAATTTTGAAATTAGGGATGTCAGTTTTCAATTGTTCTTTTTCAATCTCATGAATCATTGTGAAATTCATTGTTTTCTCTCCTTTTTCGACAGATGTTCATGGCTAACATATGCCAGCGGAACATCTCTATTCACAATTAAGCATTATATCATGAATAATATGCCCTGTCAAGGATAAATATAATTTTCAAAGGATGTGATTTTACTTGAAAATTTTTATAAAAACTTTTGTGGCACTTTTGCTGCTTTTCGTATTTGCCTTTTCTGGCTTGATAGCCTCCGAGGCACCAGAAGTTGAGGCCCATGGCGCAATTTTGATGGATGCGGCTTCGGGGCGCGTTTTGTGGGAAAAAGATGCCCACAAGCCCTTGGCCATGGCTTCCACAACAAAAATTATGACGGCACTTTTGGCCTTAGAACGCGGAAACCTTGCGGACACTGTTACGGTAAGCAAGCGGGCCGAGGTTGCGCCGCGGGTAAAGATGTATCTGCAAGAGGGCGAGGAAATATCCCTTTCGGGATTGGTACACGCGTTGATGCTACAGTCTTCCAATGATGCCGCCGTGGCCATTGCAGAGCATATCAGCGGCAGCGTTGAGGAATTTTGCGCCGCGATGACGGCCAAAGCCCGCGAGCTTGGCGCGCACAACACCATTTTTGAAACGCCAAATGGGCTGGACGCAGGAAACCACCAAAGCACAGCCTATGATATGGCCGTTATCACGCGCTATGCCCTTAGCAACGCCATGTTCCTTGAAATTATCAACACGCCCCACAAGGAAGTAGCTTCCAGCCGCACAACTTACAGCATCACCAACAAAAACCGTCTTCTAAACGAATTTGAAGGGGCCAATGGCGTAAAAACTGGTTTTACGGGCAAAGCGGGCCATTGCTTCGTAGGTGCTGCCCGCCGCGACGGTATGCAGCTTATTTCCGTGGTTTTCGCCAGCGGCTGGGGCGATAGAGGCAAAGAGCAAAAATGGGTTGACACCAAGCGAATTCTAAATTATGGTTTTAATAGTTTTGAAAATGAAATTGTGGTGGCGGAAGGGGACAAAGCGGGCTGTCTGGCTATTACGCGTACGCGTACGCCTGTTATACAACTGTATTATGCGGATTCTGTTATGCTACCCATAAATACCGATGGCACAGACAATGTAGACCTCGTTCCACACTTTCCCGCAAGTATGCAGGCACCCATAAGCGAAAATCAAGTCGTGGGCGAAGGCAAGATTTACATCGACGGGGAATATTTTACGTCAATTCCTATTTACACAGCAAATGCTGCCGAGAGGCATGATTTGAAAACGTCGTTAGAAAAGGTTTTACGGGAATTCCTGCAATTGGGCACAAAGGATAAGATAGAGATTGTGTTGCCGGAGTTTTAACAACCCTCAATCGATTCTTCGATATTCCGTTATGGAAAGCCCGTCAGTCAAGATTAGCCTGTCGTCAACAATCCTGTAGCGTGGGACATCAGTGGCAAGCCAAGGTTGATCAGGAAGTGTTATTCGTAGCCAAGGGCCATGGATGTTCCAATGCCATGTCCAGCCCGAAAAACTTTCTATATAAAGGGTGCCATCCGAATTGAACTCCCAAATATTTGAGTCAACAACTGGTACCCCAACTACGGTGCGTGTAAACTCACGCGATACAAACTCCCACTGCCCCACCAGCCTAGACCCTTGCCACGCAGTATGCATCATCACAAGGCCAAGAATAACAACAGTCAGCAGCAGCGCAATAAAGGATTTCTCCTGCTTCATTCCAAAAATAAAACTATTGTTTACCATATGTTTCACCTCGCGCATGTTATGTTTTAATTGTACCGCATAAACGCGATTCTGTCAATAAAAGGGGGATGTTATGCCAAACGAGGGATGGAATTTAGAATACAGTTACACACAGTTGCCAGGAATTTTTTATAGCAAGCAAGCACCAGCAGCCGCGCCGGAGCCACAAATGGTCATCTTTAGCGAGGACTTGGCGCGGGCTTTGGGGCTTAATCCCGATGGGCTAAGGGGCGCGGCAGACATCTTCACAGGCAACGCATTGCCCGAAGGTTCCCTGCCCATAGCTCAAGCCTACGCGGGCTACCAATTTGGCCATTTCGCCATGCTGGGCGATGGCCGCGCCATTTTGCTGGGCGAGCAAATAACGTCAAAGGGCGACAGATACGATATTCAGCTAAAAGGCGCGGGTCGAACGCCATATTCCCGCGGTGGCGACGGCTTTGCCGCCCTTTTGCCCATGCTGCGCGAATACATCATCAGCGAAGCCATGCACAGCCTCGGCATCCCAACGACGCGTTCTTTGGCGGTTGCGCTTACGGGTAAAGACGTCATCCGCGAAAAGGTGTTGCAGGGTGCCGTTTTAACGCGCATTGCGGCAAGCCATATCAGGGTGGGCACTTTTAACTTTGCGGCCGCCTTTGGCACCCATGAAGACACGCGAAAACTGGCTGATTACGCCATTTCGCGTCATTTTCCATGGCTTGCAGAAGTCGAAAATAAATACCTGCTGTTTTTACGAGAAGTTGCGCGCAAGCAGGCGTCACTTATTGCAAAATGGCAGCTGGTGGGCTTTGTCCACGGCGTTATGAACACGGATAATATGGCAATTTCCGGCGAAACTATCGACTACGGCCCTTGTGCCTTTATGGACGCCTACAGCCCCGACACTGTTTTTAGCTCTATCGACCACGCCGGCCGCTATGCCTATAAAAATCAGCCCACCATAGGGGCTTGGAATTTGGCGCGCCTTGCCGAGGCCCTGCTGCCGTTAATTGACGAAAATCAAGAAAAAGCCATAGATGCAGCCAAGGCTGAAATTGAGAGCTATATGAAAGTTTACGAAGATAACTGGCTTGCTGGAATGCGAAGCAAGCTGGGGCTTTGCAATGAAGAAGCAAGCGACGATGCCCTTGTGGCTGATTTGCTAAATTTAATGACACGCCATAAAATGGACTACACAAACACTTTTCGCGCCCTATCAATTGGCGAGCCAATTTCCGAAGCAACAGAGCTTGTTGCTTGGCAAACAAAATGGCAGGATAGATTGCACAAGCAAAGCCAAAGCCCATCGCATTGCATGGAGATAATGAGAAGCCATAACCCAGCAATCATTCCACGCAATCATCGTGTGGAAGAAGCCTTAAAGGCAGCAGAACTTGGCGACTTTGCCGTGATGCACGATCTTTTAACGGCTTTGCGCAACCCCTATGAGGGCTCTTCGGTCTACTCACAGCCACCAGAGCCCATCGCCGCCAAGTACAAAACCTTTTGCGGAACGTAAAAGGGCGGCTCTTTGGCCGCCCTTTATGCAATATTGCTTCATTGCTCCATTTGTTTTCCGATAAAGCCGGCCGCCGTCTGCGCCAGCTTCGTCTCCAGTTCTCCCATCGTCTTATCAGGCGAAAGGAAAATAATCGCGCCCAAAACATCGCCTTCGGCCATGATGGGCGTTATCATCTGGTTGTTATAGATGCCCTCGGGCTCGTCATCTAAGATGGGCACAAAGTTTGCATCACCTCTGTTAGCCAAATGGGCATTTCGTGTGTTTATAGCCTTCTCAAGCTCGGCCGAAATATGCTTTTCCATAAGCTCTTTTTTCGCGCCGCCTGATACAGCAATAATTTGGTCTTTATCCACAATGCATGTTATATGGCCGCTGTTTTGCGCCAGGCTTTCTGTATATTCCTTTGCAAAAGTGCCCAATTCACCTATCGGAGAATACTTTTTAAGTATTATTTCCCCTTCCCTATCGGTAAAGATCTCTAAGGGGTCACCTTCACGTATACGCAGAGTGCGGCGTATCTCTTTCGGGATAACAACCCGCCCCAAATCATCAATTCTTCTTACAATTCCTGTTGCTTTCAAATTAACTCCTCCTTATATAGGAATTACTTTCATATCAAGATGTTTTTCAAACCTATTATTTGACAAGGAAAGAATTTTTATGCACAAACTTTCGATGGGGCGTGTTTGCCTTTATATATCAGCTTGAAAGTCTATCAGAGATTTTTTAGTGACAATCATTGCTATGGGTATAATCTGTAGAATAGCAATAATTGTCATTATAGCTGTTGCCGAAAGGCGGTCCACTAAGATGCCCCCTATTATAAATGCGGGTATGGATGTAATATTTATTACGCTTTCAAAAACGGAAAAAACCTTTCCTATATCGGCTGTTGGGATAATTGTGTGAAATATTGTGGGCTTGCCCGTTTCCCAATAGGCACTGCCTAGGCCGCTGATAAATACGCCCAAAAGAAAAATCCACGAAAATTCGGCCCATGCAACAAAAATATTTCCCAGGGAATAGATGACAATTCCTGCTGCATACATCAAGCCAACTTTAGCTATATTCTTTTTAGAGCCCAGATACAATGAAGTTATCAGCCAGCCCAAGCCAAAAATAGAGCCATGCAGCGCATATGTTGTGCCGCCACCAAGCTCTCCCGCTTTTAGTGGAAAGGCAACCCAAAAAAATCCCATCATAAGGTAATAAATAAGCTCGGCGCTTATGATACGTTTGATATTTGGATATTTTGATATTATCTTAATTCCTTGCAAAAATCGTACCTTGTCTGTTTTTTCAAGCACTTCAGATTTTATGGAAGTCCACGAGGCGCAAAGAATTAAAGCCAAAGAGGCGAAAGAGAAGGCCGTGTTTAGCCCTAGGGCAAACCTAAGTCCCAAATCGTTAATAAGGATGGCCCCAAGGCCCCATGAAAGAATTCTTACAACAGAGGCCGAAACACCTTCTAAGGCATTAGCTTCCACCAAATTCTTTTTTTCTACAATTTCAGCAATGCTTTTTCGGCGCACAACTGTATAAGAGCCGCTTAAAAGAGCCATTACAAAAGAAATTCCGTAAAGGCCAAGCAGGTTTTGCGTAAAGAAGTGTACAAAAATTGTTACCACAAGCAAACCTATCGTCCGGATGAGGTCTATAGTCGCCATGACTTTTTTAGTGTCCAACTTGTCAACTTTTTGGCTTATCAGGGCAGAGCCCAGCAAGCGACCCAACAAAGATGCAATTGCCACCCCGCCGGCTATCAAAGCAGAATCCCGCGTGGCCACCAGATACCAAACGATGATAACTTCATAAAAAATTCCGCCAAATTCGGCGGATAGGTTTGCCAGCCACACTTTTAAGAATGTTTTGTTTTCCAACAATAAATTTCGTCTCATTTTTTCCTCACAGGCACCCAAATTTCCATCACGGCATCCGTTTCAGGGTGACATCTTTCGTCGTAATATTCAAAATCGCTTTTTTCATCATCATATTCGTATTCACTATTATTTTCAAACCATTTTTCAAAAATGCTTTTCCATGTTCTTTTTATGACACTGGCGAATTGGCCCGGATTTGCGCCTTCATCCGTCGGCAAGGTTGTAAACACCACATATGTTGCTTCCGGCACCTCAAGGCATTCCATGTCGACTTCCGCATCATCAAAATCATTCACAATAACGCCCAAAACATATCTGGCCTCACCGTTTGCTCCGGGCAAAAAAATGCCTATTTCTGCATGGGTATGCGGGTTTAATTTTTCATATAGCAATGTTTCCAGTCCATCCATGTCCACATCATCCCAAAGGGCAGCAACATCATTTGTGCCGGAAGCACCCACATTTTCTATGCTTGCCGCGTATCCCGCTACAAAAAATGTCCCTCTTTCCTCAATACGCACATTTTTTATCAACGCCTCGTCGCTGATGCCCAATTCATCCATTCCTTCACTTATCTGCTCCAGCTTTAAATAATCTAAATATTGACTGGGAGAGCAATTGTAATATCGTCGAAATGCTTTGGAAAAACCACTTGCTGTCTCAAAGCCATACAAAAGTGCTGCATCAGTTACTTTCATCCCACGTAAAAGAGCGCGAACACTAAGCGATAAACGCCGCCTTCGCACATATTCCATCACAGTTATCCCATAACACCCAAAGAAAATGCGGCTAAAATGATGCAGGGAATAGCCCACATGCCCCGAAATTAATTCTGCTGACAAATCATCGCTGATATTTTCTTCAATAAAACTAACGCTTCTTTCCATGTCTTTTCGATAATTCATAAATAAAACCTCCGAGCTTCATTATATCATATCCAAATATTCATTTCTGTTCCAAAATCGCTAAAAAACACGCCATCTCCAATGTAACATGCAAATTAACTTTAGAATATTATGGATTGAGTTTGATTTAGGAGGATTTCTTATGACAGATGCAAGGTTCACAAATGAAAAATGTGGATGCGAAGGAAAATGTAGAACATTAAGAGCTGCAAGTGCAGAAAACGAAGCGGCAAATGTACGTGATGACAACTGCAAAGACCATGTGCCTACAATGGAGTTTACCGGTTTTGGCAAGGCCTATGTGCCGCAGCAACGGCTATGCGAGCTATTTTCAGCAAAAGACGGCTTTATAGCAGGCACCATCTTCCCAGAGCTTCACAAGCCCTATAAGCCCATTTGGGGCCAAAATTTGCAAAACGAGGAGGGCGAGGATTTTGCATAACCCATTAGATAGAGATGAACATTTAAAAAGACTATCAATTTTAGATTTTATGATTTTAGACCTGGGCCTGTACCTTAACAACAACCCTGATGATGCGCAAGCCCTTTCCATTTTTGCCACCGTATCCCAAGATGCCAACGACCTGCGCAGTTCATATGAAAAAACCTACGGCCCCCTCACCAAGCGCAGCCAAGCCAGCGCAGGCGACTGCTGGAAATGGATATCCAACCCATGGCCTTGGGAAGTAGAAGCCAATTATGAATTATAGCATTAAAATCAGGAGGATTTTATGTGGATTTATGAAAAGAAATTACAGTTTCCGGTAAAGATAACAAAGCCCAATCCAGAGCTTGCAAAAGTCATCATAACCCAATACGGTGGCCTATTTTATTACAGTTATGGTAATATATGTAATTAGCTATAAATCCCATAATTTCAGCATTTATCGCACTTTTTAAAAAGATTTATAATTTGTATTGCAACTTTAGTGTTTTTTCCTTTTTTTCGTATTTTATTTTGCTAATTAGTGCATGTGCTTCCCGATATTTAATATCAAAATCAACTCCGTCATTTGTCAAAAGTTTATGGATATTTTTTAACCTTTTCCCTACAATCTGCACATTATTAGCAGACAAAATCGTTTCTTTAAGCTCCTTCAATCTAGCGATTGCCTTTTCTCGCTCTGCACTTAGTGATACTTTATTTAACTCATACTCTTCAAGCGTATCAATTCCATGCTGATACGATGTTTTTATGCGTTCAAATCTTTCTTCAAAAGCTTCAAGCTGTTCATTAATATGTGTAAATTCATTAGTTTTTTGATAGTCACTTGGCATGGGCGTAACTGATATTTCTAGCGGTGATGCCAAATCTTTTTTTAAAGCTTCTAAGACCAATTCTTCTAATATGTCATGTCTAGTAGCATGACTTGTTTTGCATTGCCCTTTGGAATAGCCACTACATTGCAAATATGTATAGGCCGAGCGCACCAGCTTTCTATCACAAGTACCACAGTACACAAGGCCATGTAACCATGTTATTTTTTTAGAAGTTCGCCTAAGATTAGGTGTATAGCGGTCTTTGTTCTCCTTAATTACTTCTTGCGTTTTATCCCATAGTTCCTGCGATATAATCGGCTCGTGGTGACCATCAGTAGTTATCGTGTCTGGATGGTTGTAATTACGCCTAACCTTCTCTGTCGGTGTCCATCTTACTTTACCGATATAAACAGGATTATTTACGATATACTCAATTTGCCTACTTTCAATTACTTTGCCCCGCTTGGACTTAATACCTAAATCGTTAATATGAACTGCTAAAGCTCGCATACCCATCTCTTTTGATGAAAACTTTTCAAATATAAGACGGACTATTTCCGCTTCTTTCTCAAAAATAACTAACTTTTTGTTTTCCATTGTATAACCAAGAGGCGGTGCTGATTGATATTCGCCACGGTGGGCTTTTTCAGTCATTCCTTTTCTAACTTCTTCGGCCAAATTTAGTGAATAATATTCTGCCATAGCTTCCAGCATTGCTTCTAGTATAATCGAAAACTTATCATCTTCAATGCTTTCTGTGGTTGAAACAACTTTTACATCTGCTTCTCTTTTTAAGAGGGACTTGTAGACAACACTGTCTTCTCTTGAACGAGCAAATCTATCAAACTTATGCACAAGGATAACATCAAAAGGTTTCGGTTTGGATTTAGCCGTTGCAATCATTAATTGAAAGGCTGGCCTTTTATTGGCATTCCTGCCTGATATCCCTTCATCTATGTAAATATGTTCATCTGATATTCTGATATTATTTTGTTTTGCATAGTTCCTTAGTGCTTTAAGCTGTGCGTCTGGTGAATATTCTGTTTGGTCATCTGTAGATACTCTTATATAACAAGCTCCATTTAGAATATTAAGCACCACCTTTGCTACAAACAAAAATAAACGCTTTTCTGCTCGCCAGTAAAAACGTTTTATTTATAGATATTGTCATAAGTGCTTATCCTATTACCTTAATATTGTAACTCTTAAATTCTAGCTCTAATCTTATCTTTTCAAGTTCTAAAAGCAAGTTTTTTACCTTTTCAATGTCTACGCCTTCACAAGCTCTAGCTTTGATGATAATTGTATTGATTAAATTTTCTATAAAAGGTGCTTCTTTTAATTTACTTTCGATAATATTTGTTAATTCAACTACATTGTCAGATGCATCAAGCACCCCATGCTTAAAACAAAAACTTATTATTTCGTTTATTAATTTTTCTCTTTCAATATTTCTTTCCATAATTATTATATCCCCTGTTCCTTTCCTACTTCTTTTCTACAACAAGATTTAAAAAATCTGCAAACTTATATATAGCACTTCTCTTTAGTTTCTTAAATTTTATACTATCGCTGTTGTTAAATCCTAATAAATCAATAATTTCATCTTCATACTTACGATTAATGAAGTGTTCCATAAGATAAAGCTGCTCTACATCAGATAAAATACTTCTAGCCCAATAAAAGTTTGAGATATATTCTCTTAATTGTTCTTCTGTCAGCTCTTTAGCCGATAGATTAAAAACATCTCTGCCAATCTTTATATATGGTTGCTTTCTATATTCAGTCTCAAAATCATAATTAGCTGTTAAGCCCTTTTGAGCATTTAATTTTGTCCATTCCCATTCCAAGCTTTCTAATCCTATGAAATAATCTTTTACATCTCTTTTCGTTTCTTCAAAATCAAAGCCCTCTAAATTTTTAAGCGATAATGTCTTATTCTTATACATGTTCATATTCTCCTTATCCCCATTTCTATAATAAAAAGCAGTAAAACATTTTTTTAATACAAATGTGTTTACTGCCCTCTTTGTAGCTATTTTAATTTTTCTTTAAAGGTTTTCTCTAAAATTTTCAATTTTTATCTTAATTTTTTACAATAAATAATTTTCAACTATAGATATGTATTACATATTGCCCCCCCTTTCAACAACATTATAATTTATTTTATTGTCGCAATTCCTCACTATATGTCACATGATTAGTCTTTTATTGACTTTTCACGACAATTCATAATAAAAACCGCCTTTCCATGCAAAAAGAGCCTGTTTGATAACAAGCTCTTTCTTATCTGAGATTTTCTCCCAATATACACATTATAACAGGTGGATTTCATAATGGAAGGGTAAATTCATGGTTAATTGCTGCGGTTTTGCTGTTGGTTTGCTGTAGATTAGCTGTTATTTGGGTGGTGATTTGCTGGGGAATAGCTGGGCTGTAGCATCATTTAGGTGTGGATTATCATCATTTTGATAAATTTGCACTACTCCGATATTTCTTCTTCATTCCCTGCATCTTCAATCAGATTTGTAACCAATCCACTAAAATCAACCGCATTTTTGTCAGTAATAACTGGCTCTCCAGTGCGTTTTTCAACTTCTATTCTTGCTATACCAGCCGCTTCGCCGCCGCTTTTAGCAATTTGTTTATTTTCCTCAAATGTTTCTGGACTTTGCTTTTTTGAAATTGCTGTTGTTGTAGCCTCTGCAAGCATATTAAGTACCAATTCTAGAGTTGACATATTATCTCTTAAATTTTCTTTTTTTAATCCTTTGAGATTTTTATATTGGCGTGTAGTCATGCCTGACCATGCTTTTGATATCTCATCAGTTAGAATAGCGTATTCTAAGCCTTTTTGAACGCCTCGATTATCCCATTCATCGGTTAGCTCTTTACGCACTTGAATAGCCTGCAAACGTTGGTTAATCCATTCACGTGTATAACCTTTTTTAAGGTAGGTTTCCAAAGCTCTTTCGATAGTAAGCTCTGGGTCAATTGTTTCATCAATACGTTCTTTACCAACCATAGCAAGCCAGATTTTGAATGGCTCTGCCTTTGGTGACGGGATGGATTGGATTATGCGTAAAAGTTGTTCTGTGTTGGCTACATCTGTATTATAATATTTACCATCTGATGACTGCATTTTCAGTTGTACGATATTTTCGTACAACTGACTTCCCTCTGCTTTTAACTTACGTTTCAAGTCGCTCCAGTATCTACGTGGATTGCTTGCGCCAGCAAGCACTTCTACAGTATCAATAATAGAAAATAGCCATTCTTCTCTTTCTTCATCCCATGCCGTGCGTATTCGTTTGCTCTCAAATAATTGTATATTGTTGTCCATAATGTTCTCCCCCAATTATCTTTCATTATACGCCATAAGTACCGTTGTTTCAATTGAAATTTTATATCTTTATTATTTATGGATGATTTGCTAAAAATAAAATCCCCTTGCATCAATTACAAGAGGATTTTCAACTTAATTCTTAGCCGTTATTAATCACTATTTTACCATAAGGCTGATTTTCAACTTCTTTGCTTCCATACATGCCACGTATGTCATCCATCGAATAATCCTTACGGCTTCTGCGCCTGTAGCCATCTGGTGGCAGATACCAGCTTGACTTATTTTGTGACCATTTGAAGCCTAGCCTTTTTAATTCTTCTTTGTAAGGCTTGGTTTCGCCGCTTACCCATATAAAACTACCTATAATCTCAATCAGAATATTATCAAAGCGGATTAACTCGTTAATGATGTTGATGAAATGCTCTGGTGCCTCGTTTGTTTCTTTGGTATATCTCTCACCCTGTGCATTGGTATGGACATTTTTCAGTTTCTCAAATAGTGCTGCATATTCACCATTTACAACTTTCATAGCTTCTTCATCACCGCCATTGTCTGGATGATGGATAAAAGCTAGTTTCCTGTACATCTTTTTAAGTTCTTCTGCTGTTTCTGGTACTGGTACAAAATAGCTGTAGTTTCTCATGGTATAACCCTCCTTGGTTTTGTGTTTTGGTTTTCGCCCTTGTCTTTTTTTAAAAGTGAGCGAAGCAAGCTTATGCTTGATTTGCTTAACCATCACACAAAACAGAAGGGCGGCGTTGTCAAGGCAATCGTGGAATAAAAACGCTTCACCTTTTATGCCGCGAAAGTGCCTTGATAATGTCGGGCTTCTGTTTTATTTTGATTTTAGTTATATTTGGGCATAGAAAAAAGGCACAAGTTATTGCGCCTTTAAACATGTGTATTTCTCAAATTATTATAGCTTTCCCTTGCCTTGGGCTTCTCCAATTCCACCTTATGGTAGCACCAAAGTTCCCCAAATTTATTGTGCTAATTCCTCAATATTCCACTCTATGACAATATCTCTTTCCTTTGTTTCCTCATTAAACTTTCCAATATAAATTTTGTCAATAAATTCATCCACGATTATTCTATTTAGTTTATTGATTTTTTTATATTTCTTGAAAGTGTTGATTATATTATCTTCCTTGTTTACTTTGATTTTAAGTAATTTTAGCTCTTCTTCTATTACTCGATTTCTCTCTTTTGCATCTTCAATAGCTTGTAAATAAGTCTCTTTCAATATCAAAAATTCTTGTTCAGATATTGTATTGTTTATTTTGTTTTCATACAAGTCCTTGTAATAGATGCTTTGGTCTTTGACCTTCCTTTCCAATTTCATTTTTTCTAATTCAAGTGCTTTTATCCTGTCGGGATATCTGCTCTTGATATTTGATTGATTGTTATATTGTTGTTCTAATGAGTTTTGATTATAAAATTCGTGAACTTTTGAATTAATTTCACTTATAATAGCACCTTCTAACATATCTAGCCTTATTGCTTTTCTGTTACAGCAGCTACGGTATTTCTTTGCTCCCTTGCATTGCAAGTATGCCCTCATACCATTTTGCTCGCCTTTAACCTTGTAAACATTTCGCATAAATAATCCATTGCAGGCACTACAGTAAACCTTTTGGCTAAAGAAATGGATTTCACCTGTTCTTGTTGGAGCTTCATTTTTACTTAATCTTTGCTGAACATTTATCCAAGTATCCATATCGGAGGAAGTTTGTCAAGGGGGTTTTCTCTAACATTATATAAGTTTTGTTCATTTTGATGATTATGGATAAAATATGGAATATATTGTTAATCAGCATCTGTCATAATTTATCTGTGTTAATGTTATGCCTAGCAATGATACAGGAGTTCCATGTTTTAGCTTATTGAAAATAATCGTCCTGCTCATACACTCCCTGACTTATTAATTTACGTATCGCTTTATATACTTTGGAGTTTGGACATTGCAATTTTGCCGCAATATTTTTATGGGTATCTAGTGGCCATGGCTGTTCCGGCAGTTCATTCTTGATTAATTCAAGAAATGCTTCATCAATTTCTGATTTCTGATTAGTAATATATGATTTACTAGCTTTAGCTGAGGATTTCTCAACTGCATAAAGGTCGGGACGGTTGCTAATGGAATTGAAATCAGGTATGCTGAAATGTTCCGATGCTACCTCCAAATACCTATTTATGTATCCCCTTTTACTTATTTTTGTAATTTCATTAATTTTACTTCCATTGATAAATGATACTAAGTTTTCTACAGTTTCACGTACAAGAGCTTCTGTATATTGCGAAACATCGAGTGCAACTAAATCATTAGTCCCAAAAGAGAACTTTCCAAATAACCTAGCTAATGAAACTAGCGAAACAATATAACGCATAATTCTTAAGTATCTTGCAGTAGCAAGCTTGACATTTGTGCGATATTGTTCAGCAACGAAATCTGTTTGCTTTAGGACACTTGCTATAACAGGCCATACATTAATATCAACACCTTCGGAAAAAACTCTGTCGTGTGCAATCTGATTATCCATAAATTTGGACTTTATACTTATCGCTTTGTGAGGAAGTTTAAGTATCAAGCTAATATATCCACCAGCAATGTATAATGGCGCAATAATCAAACTTTCAGGATAGTCTAAATTAGTATAATAATTAGGTCTTCGCTCATAGCCAAAACCAAATCGAAAGAGAATATCTTCGATGTCTCGCTGTATCTTGCTATTAGCGTGTAGAGCATACAATGGCATAGAAGACTGATTGTTGGTTGCTTTAACAATTTGGTTGTTCACCGCCATGTCATTTGATTTGATAACTTTTATTAGAATGTTTTTGTTATGAACATCACTTTTAGCAAGGTTATGACTTTGATTTGCAAAATAGTTGTATATCGTAACAGTGGTCTGAAGCCCATTTACAATCTGTACATCTTCAATTGTAAGCAAGTTATCAAAGGGCGTTGCATTAGATGCCAAAACCGTAATACCATTGTTAAGTAGCCAAAAGTCAGGAGAAGTGTCGTTTTCCAAAGTTTCTATTATATCTGAATTTGTTCGATTTTCTCCTAAATAATCACGGACGTTGGTATCAAACAAATAGCGTTTCAATTTACCGTTATTATCTACTATGAACTCATAGTAGTCTTTCAAATCAACTAAGATAACAAAGTTACTATCATATTGGAAAGAACGCTGAAATTTAATCTCAATCGGGCTATTTCTTTTAATGCGATATTGAGATATAATTTCCCTTGACCCCCAAAATGTCATTGTTACATTACTAAACTGGAAAAGGGAGCTACACGTTGAAACTAATTTGTCACCAGTTCGCTTTATGTTATCAGCTATTTTGTTTGAATCACCACGTGATATGTAGTATAGATTGATCACTGGCTCAACATTTTGCGATGCTAGGTTTCTGTATGCTGTCACTAAAAGTTTCCGCCTAGAGATTACTTTCGCATTATACTTTCTGCTCAGGGCATCTTCAGAAATACTTAGGTTGAGCAGCTCGGAAAGTGAAGAGTCCATGCTCTCTAAAGGTTTTATTTCGTAAGTGCTATGATACTTACATGAAGTTATATATACCTCAAGCGTCCCGTTTTGTTTAGGCCAATGATAGTTAGATGTATTAGAAAGATAATTCCCATTAACAAAGATGTATATTCCATCAATGCCGCCATCATCTCCACCATCAACAATGCCGTCTTTAATTTGATCTTCTGTCAAATCATATGCCTTTAGCAACTCAGAAATAGAAAAAAGCTCAAATGCTTTGCCGACTGCATCATCAGTTTGCCCCATAGCTTTACTGTTCAATATTTCATCAATAATCCCATCGACCAAAACTATATCATTTGACGCCATCTTCGACATCCCTCCAAGATTTCATTGCCGTGCTTATAGTGAACATTACAAATCTAATACGCTTCTAATCGTCTCGAAGATGGGTAAAAAATTGTCAAAATTAAAAGTATCAAATAGCGGTTTTCTTGATAATACGCTTTCAGCAAAGCGCATTTTAGACAAGGCAAGATTTGTATTGTCTCCCTTTTTCATTGAGTATATCTTGTTTTCAATAATGTTGATCTTGCCTTCACCACAAGAATTTTTGATACCACATATACAATCATTGCCAACTCCGTTATTATCAAACTCATACCCCATATACAAACGGCGTCTGACCCCGTTAATTTCCAATTCAGTCATAATTTCGTTATCAGTATATAAATGCTCTATACAAATGTTAGGGGTAT
>Ga0123355_10005351_pt1 | contig 18758 bp, 17 predicted proteins | sample TergutEmb28metaG_3_FD_89872 | JGI IMG/M metagenome (GOLD analysis project Ga0123355, IMG submission 89872) | Embiratermes neotenicus P1 segment gut microbial communities from Petit-Saut dam, French Guiana - Emb289 P1 | ecosystem: Host-associated > Arthropoda: Insects > Digestive system > Gut ... | reverse complement strand
GCGCTACTGATCATCGTCATCTTCACGGCGGTGCCCCTGCTGCGCTGGCGGACCACGAGCTACGAGCTGACCACCCGCAGGCTGCGGCTGCGAGCGGGCATCATTACGCGCCGCGGGCGCGACTTCCCGCTCATGCGCATCAGCGACGTGTCGTTCGCCCAGGGCCTGCTGGACCGGCTGCTCGGCTGCGGGCGCCTCATCGTCGAGTCCCCGGGCGAGCACGGTCAGCTCGTGCTGACCGAGATCCCGCGCGTGCAGCATGTGCAGTCGACGCTGTTCCAGCTGGTGGAGGACGAGCAGCAGCGACTCGCGAGCGAGCAGCAGTAGCCTGGCTCTGTGTCAGATCTGCCCGGCCGGCTCTCGGTCCGCGAAGTCGGTCCGCGGGACGGGCTGCAGAACGAGGAGCCGGTCCCGACGCAAGCCAAGATCGAGCTCATCGACCGGCTGTCGGCGACGGGCGTGCGGCGGATCGAGGCCGTCTCGTTTGTCCGGCCGGAGGCCATCCCGCAGATGGCCGACGCGGATGCCGTCTGGCGGGGCATCGAGCGGTCGGAGCGGGTCAGCTACTCGGCCCTGGTGCCGAACCGGCGCGGCGCAGTGCGGGCGCTGGAAGCCGGGCTGGCCGAGATCGAGGCGGTTGTCTCCGCCTCGGACACGCATAACCGCAAGAACGTCAACCGGAGCACCGAGGAGTCGCTGGACGACATCGCCGAGATCATCGCGCTGGCTCACGACCGCAGTGCCAGCTGCCAGGTCATCGTGTCAACCGCGTGGGGCTGCCCGTACGAGGGCGACGTGCCGGCCGAGCGCGTCCTCGCGGTGGCCGGCCGGGCCGTCGCTGACGGCGCCGACAGCATCTCGTTCGGCGACACGACCGGCATGGCGACGCCGGGCCGGGTACAGCGACTGGTCGGCGAGTTCCGGTCCGCGCATCCGGAGACCAGCCTGAACCTGCACTTCCACAACACCAGGGGCACCGGACTCGCCAACGTGCTGGCTGCCCTCGAGCTGGGCGTGGCTGATTTCGACGCGTCAGTCGGCGGCCTCGGCGGCTGTCCCTACGCGCCCGGCGCCACCGGCAACATCGCCACCGAGGAACTCGTCCACATGGTCGAGGACATGGGCGTCGCCACCGGCATCGACCTGGATGCGCTGATCGACGCCGCGGCGGATGCCGAGCGGATCGTCGGCCGCGTCCTGCCGTCCCAGGTGCTGCGAGCGGGACCACGTTCCCGGGTTATCGGGGTTTGATCTTCTGCCTGCCGCGATGTTTGACGGCGGCCATTTTGGTGACTTAGCGGCTGCTCATTCGGGTTGGCCGATCGGAGTCCGAGAATGTCAGGCAAGAAGCTCAACTGGCTGTGGATCATCTGGATCGTCGCCGGGATCGCCCTGGCCTGGACGCACAGCTATATCACTGCTGGTCTTGCGAAAGTCATGCTGTCCGCCTTGCTCGCCATTCTGCTGTGGCCGCTTGTGCTGCTCGGCGTCAGCCTGCATCTCCACTAGCCCACTTTCCCCGTAGGGTTTCTCGGCGAATGCGCACTCCGGTCCGGAGCGCCTTGCCTAAGATGCTGCGCGGGGTTTGGGATCCCCTTCCTGGGGATGTGCGCCGGGATGGCGGCACCGCTCCCGCCATCCCGGCGCTGTTCGCGTACGCTCGCGACCGTGGGCATTTCCGGGGAACGGGCTGAGCCGGGCGCGACCCCCTCGGCTACGGCCCGGGGGGACACCGTGCGCCCCGGGGCCACCCCGGACCCCGCTGGCCCGATTCCCCCCGCTGGAGCTCACCCGGACCTGGCGGAAATAAGGGCCAGGATTTCTCGTGGCGGCGCCGAGCGATATCACCAGCAGGCCGCCGCGGCGGGCAAGCTGTTTGCCAGGAAGCGCATCGAGCTGCTGGCCGACGCCGGGTCGTTCACCGAGGACGGCGCGTTCGCCAACGTGCTGGCGGAAGACCTGCCGGCAGACGGTGTCATCACGGGAACGGCCACGATCCACGGGCGGCCGGTCGCGCTCATGGCCAACGACTCGACGGTCAAGGCCGGCTCGTGGGGCGCCCGCACGGTGGAGAAGATCATCCGGGTGATCGAGCAGGCGTACGCCACCGGGGTGCCGATGATCTACCTGGTGGACTCGGCCGGGGCGCGGATCACCGATCAGGTGCAGATGTTCCCTGGCCGGCGCGGCGCCGGCAAGATCTTCCACACCCAGGTCCGCGCCTCCGGGTCGATCCCGCAGGTGTGCGCGCTGTTCGGGCCGTCCGCCGCCGGGGGCGCGTACATCCCGGCGTTCTGTGACTTCGTCGCCATGGTCGACGGCAACGCGTCGATGTACCTCGGCAGCCCGCGCATGGTCGAGATGGTGGTCAGCGAGCAGACCACGCTGGAGGAGATGGGCGGCGCGCGGATGCACTGCTCGGTCTCGGGGGTGGGGCATTACCTGGCGCCGGCGGAGGCCGACGCGATCGCGGCGGTGCGCGCGTACCTGTCATACCTGCCGGGCAACTGGCAGCTCGCGCCGCCGGCGGCGCCGGCCGCTGAGCCGGAGCCGGCCGACCTGCGGGCTATGGTGCCGGTCAGCGAACGGCAGGCGTTCGACATGCGCCGGTACGTGCGCGGCATCGTGGACGCCGGATCCCTGTTCGAGATCCACGCGCTGTGGGCGAGGGAACTCATGGTCGGGTTCGCCCGGCTGGACGGCGCGCCGATTGGCGTCGTGGCGAACAACCCGATGTTCAAGGGCGGCGTGCTGTTCGTCGACTCGGCCGACAAGGCGACGCGGTTCATCCAGCTGTGCGACGCGTTCAGCCTGCCGCTGCTGTTCCTCGCGGACGTGCCCGGCTTCATGGTCGGCACCGCTGTCGAGCGGCAGGGCATCATCCGGCACGGCGCCAAGATGATCAGCGCGGTCTCGGAGGCGACGGTCCCGAAGATCTGCGTGATCGTCCGGAAGGCGTACGGGGCGGGCCTATACGCGATGGCCGGTCCCGGCTTCGAGCCAGATGCGACGCTCGCGCTGCCGACTGCCAAGATCGCGGTCATGGGAGCCGAGGCAGCGGTCAACGCCGTCTACTACAACCGGCTGGCGGCGCTGCCGTCGGACGGCGCGCGGGCCGCGGAGACGCAGCGGCTGCGCGCGGAGTACGAGGCCGACATCGACGTGCTCCGGCTGGCCGGCGAGCTCGTCGTCGACGACGTCGTCGAGCCGGAGGATCTCCGCGCCCAGCTGATCCGGCGATTCGCCGCCGCGCGGGGCAAAGACCGCTCGTTCTCCCGGCGGCGGCACGGGGTGACCCCGGTATAACGGTGTGACCCCGGCGCCCAGCCGCGGATGGCATTAACGCTACGAAATCATTGGATTACGCTGCGCAAAGTCAAGCGGCGGCCAAGACATCGGTCACGACGCGTGGTAGTGGGCCGGGAAACGCTGAATCGGCCCTACCATCAATGACATGACCAGCGTTTTGCTCGCAGAGGATGATCCGTCGATCTCCGAGCCGCTCGCCAGGGCGCTGCGGCGCGAGGGCTACGACGTGGACGTGGCGGCTGACGGTCCAGGGACACTGGAGGCTGCCAAGAACGGCGGCCCCGACATCATCGTTCTGGACATCGGCCTGCCCAAGATCGACGGACTCGAGGTATGCCGCCGCATCCGGTCCGCCGGCCAGTCAGTGCCGGTGCTGATCCTGACCGCGCGCGCCGACGAGGTCGACACCGTGATCGGTCTCGACGCGGGGGCCGACGACTATGTCACCAAGCCATTCCGGCTGGCCGAGCTCCTGGCCAGGGTCCGGGCACTGCTGCGGCGCGGAGCGTCCGAGACCAGGACGGTCCAGGGCGTCCGGGTGGACACCGACGCCCGGCGTGCCTGGCTCGGTGAAACCGAGATCGAGCTCACATCCAAGGAGTTCGATCTGCTCGCACTCATGGTGGCCGAGGCCGGCAAGGTGGTCACCCGGGAGCAGATCATGCGCCAGGTCTGGGACTCGAAGTGGTGGGGCTCGACCAAGACCCTCGACATGCACGTGTCCTGGCTGCGGCGCAAGCTCGGCGACGACGCGCACAGCCCGCAGTACATCACCACGGTCCGGGGCGTGGGCTTCCGATTTGAGCGCGGCGACTAGTCTTCCTGCTGGAGTTTCATGGTGGCAGGTTTGGATAGGTGGCTGCAGGGCTGGGAGCAGGAGCTATGCGACGGCGGCTGCTGATCTCGATGCTGGCGGTCGCGATCGCGGCCGTGCTCGCGCTCGGTATTCCGCTGGGCTTCGTGCTCAGCCGGCTGCAGGTCGACGACGCGACCCAGGCCCTGCACCACGACGCGCTGACTGTTGCTACCGAGCTCAACCAGCGCCACCTTGCCCAGCTGCCCGTCGATGCGCAGTACGCCCACCAGCTCGGCCGGGCGCTGTACGGCCGGTACGTGCTGATCCGCCAGAACGGTCACGTCCTCGCCCATACAGGCATCTGGCCAGGGCCGCGCGACTACCGCTCGCAGACGGTGGGCGTGGGGCAGGGCAACAACCCGAACGCCCCGCTCTTCGAGGTGACGGTTGAGACGGACGACAGCTACCTGTCCGGCAACCTCACCAGGGAGCTGGTGCTCGTCGGCGCCGTTGCCCTCGCCGCCGTCGGCGTCGCCGTCCTACTGGGGCTGCTCTACGCCCGCCGGATCACCCGGCCGCTCGACGAGCTCGCCCGGGCAGCCGACCGGCTGGGGCTGGGAGATTCGAGCCCGCTCGGCCGGCGCTACGGGATCCAGGAGCTGGACCGGGTGGCCGAGGGCCTGGACGGCTCGGCGCAGCGCATCAACGACCTGCTCTCCGCCGAGCGAGACTTCGCGGTCGACGCCTCGCATCAGCTCAGAACGCCGCTGACGGCGCTGTCCATGCGGCTGGAAGAGATGATCGCATCGGCCGACTATCCGGCGGTCGTCCGGGAGGAGGGAGCGGCGGCGCTGGCGCAGACCGAGCGCCTCGCCGACGTCGTGGGTCAGCTGCTCGGCCGGGCCCGGCGGACCTCTGGCGGAGTGCCCACCGTAGCGAGCGTCGACGATATCGTCGGCCAGCAGATCGTCGAGTGGGAGCCGGCCTTCCGGCGGCGGAACCGCCGGCTCGCGATCGGCGGGGAGAAGGGCCTGCTCGCGTTCGCGACGCCCGGCGGCGCGTCCCAGGTGATCGCCACGCTGCTCGACAACGCTCTCGTGCACGGGGCCGGCACCGTGACGATCAGGACGTCACGGACCCGTCGCTCGGTCGTGATCGAGGTGAGGGACGAGGGCGGCGGCGTGCCGGCCGAGCTTGCGCCGCGGATTTTCGAGCGCAGCGTGAGCGGGTCGCCGAACGGGACCGGGCTCGGCCTGGCGCTGGCCCGGACGATCGCCGCCGCCGACGGCGGGCAGGTCGTGCTCGTCCGGCCCCGGCCGGCCGTGTTCGCTCTCTTCCTGCCGCACGCCACTGTGGACGCCGAGGAGCAGCCCGCCGTGGCGGGCCCGGCCTGACAAGAGCGGCCGCGGCCGGGCGGGCGGCTGCGGCCGCAAACCAGCCCGTTCCCCTCTGATCGTTCCGTCGCGCCCTAGCCGGCCGCGCAGGCCCGGCGGCCCGTAGGCTACGGCACGTAATGGACGTGCAGAACATGACCGACCCCGCGGTGGCGCCCGCGCGGCCCGGAGCAGCGCCACCTCCGGTGGTGGGCATGGTCGGGGCAGGTCAGCTAGCCAGGATGACCGCCGCGGCGGCGACCGGACTCGGCGTCAGGTTCCGGGTGCTGGCGGCGGCTGCCGACGACAGCGCCGCCCAGGTAGTTGCGGACGCCCCGGTAGGGGACTACCGGTCGGCCGATGACCTGCTGGCCTTCGCGGCTGACTGCGATGTCGTCACCTTCGACCACGAGCACGTCCCGCAGCCGGTGCTGCACGCGCTTGAGGGCGCCGGTTATGCGGTGTCGCCGTCGTCCGCGGCGCTGCAGCTGACCCAGGACAAGCTGGTCATGCGGCGCCGGCTTGGCGAGCTCGGCGTGCCGGTCCCGGAGGTCGTCCGGGTGACAAGCCAGGCCGATGTCGAGGGGATCGCCGACCGGACGGACTGGCCCGTCGTGCTCAAGGCAGTCTCCGGGGGGTACGACGGCCGGGGCGTGTGGGTCTGCCGCAGCTACGCCGAGGTGGCGGACGTCATCGCGCACGGGGTGCCGCTGCTGGCCGAGGAGTTCGTTCCGTTCGAGCGCGAGCTCGCTGTCCTGATCGCCCGGTCGCCGAGCGGCCACGGCGCCGCCTACCCGGTCGTCCAGACGATTCAGCAGGACGGCATCTGCCACGAGGTGCTCGCGCCCGCTCCGAACCTGGCCGGCCTCGTGGCCGTGGACGCCATCTCGCTGGGCCTGCGGCTCGCGCGGGACCTGGACGTGATCGGCCTGCTGGCGGTGGAGCTGTTCGAGACGCCGGCTGGGCTGCTGGTGAACGAGCTGGCCATGCGGCCGCACAACAGCGGCCACTGGACCATCGAGGGCGCCAGGACCTCGCAGTTCGAGCAGCACCTGCGCGCGGTGCTGAACTTGCCGCTCGGCAGCCCCGTGCTCACCGCGCCGTGCGTCGCCATGGCGAACGTGCTGGGCGCCGACGACCCGGACATGTACGGCAAGCTTAATCATGTGCTGGCCGCGGATCCCGCGCTCAAGATCCAGCTCTACGGCAAGCCGGTCCGGCCTGGCCGCAAGGTGGGTCACGTGACCGCCCTCGGCGAGGACATGGCCGCGGCCAGGGACCGAGCCACCAGGGCAGCCCGCTACCTGGCGACCGGAAGCGAGGAACCGTGACCTCCATGGGGGGATCGCGGCTGTCGTCCCGCTGTGAGATGGCCGAGGGGGTATGGAGGTGAGCGTGCAGTCAGGCGGCGGGGCCAGCGGGGCCGGGGGCAGCAGGACGCCGGTCGTCGGTGTCGTCATGGGCAGCGACTCGGACTGGCCGGTCATGCAGGCTGCCGTCGATGTGCTGGAGGAGTTCGGCGTGCCCGCGGCGGCCGACGTCGTCTCTGCGCACCGGATGCCCGCCGAGATGATCAGCTACGGTCAGTCCGCGGCCAGCCGTGGCCTGAAGGTGATCATCGCCGGAGCCGGGGGATCCGCGCATCTGCCTGGCATGCTGGCCTCGGTGACGACGCTGCCGGTGATCGGCGTGCCGGTGCCGCTGAAATACCTGGATGGCCTGGACTCGCTGCTGTCCATCGTCCAGATGCCTGCCGGGATCCCGGTGGCGACGGTAGCGGTGGGCGGGGCCCGCAACGCTGGCCTGCTGGCGGTCCGGATCCTGGCCGTGGGCGATCCGGCCCTCTCGGCCCGGATGGCCGAGTTCCAGGCGGGCCTGCGCGCTGCCGCGGAGGCCAAGGGCGAGTCGCTGCGGGCCAGGGTGCGCGCCCAGCGTGCCGGTCAGGAGCCGTCGGCGCCGCCTTTGGGTACGGCCGGTCCGGGCAGCGAACTCTGACGACGGTTGAGCCGCGCTAGCCAGCTCGGCCGTTCACCAACAGCCCGGCCATCAGGGTGAACAGTTCCCCGGTTTAGTTCTGCAACCTCACGTACTGGCTGCCCCGATCCGGCCCCGCACTTCCGACCACACCGCGTCTGGTGCGGGGCGCTGGCCAAGTCGTTCGGCCGCATCGCCCGCCCGCGCCCGCAGTCCCGGCGCGCGCAACAGCGCCCAAACGGTCGGCGCCAGATCGGCCGGGTCCTCGCAGACGATGCCAGCTCCGAACCGCGCCACGACGGACGCCACGAGCGGCTGGTTCGCGAAGCGCGGCACGAAGGCTATCGGCAGGCCGCGGGAGAGCGCGGCGAGCGTCGTCCCCGACCCGCCCGCGGCCACCACTGCCTCGACCCGGTCCAGGAGCTGCGCGATCGGGGCGAACGGGACGGCGCGCACCCGGCCGGGATCGCCCTCGACATCCTCCGGCCGCAGGGTGGCCCCGGTCGTCACCAGGGCGTCGGCGCCGGCGTCGAGCACACCGCGCACGGCGGCGTTGAGCAACGTCAGGTCCTGCACGACCGTGCCGAAGGTCACGAGCAACACGGGGCGCCCGCCGTTGAAGGCCGGGATGTCGGCCATGACCCCGGTGTCATGCGGGACGGCCTGGATGGCGATGGCGCCCTCGTGGGCTGTTGCAGCTGGCTCGCTCTCCAGCCATTCCGGCCACATCTGGACGGTCGCCAGGAGGGGAGGCATGGGTAGAGCACGCTGTTTCAGCGCCGTCGCCAGGCCTTCCTCCAAAGGTGCGTCGATAGGGCTGGCCGGGCTGTGCACGAAGGTCACCCACGGGATGCCGAGCCGCCCCGCGACCAGCGGCGCGACGAAATCCCACATTTCCGCGACGATGACGTCCGGGCGCTCATCGGCAGCCAGCGCGGACAGTTCGTCGTACGCCATGTCAGCGCGCGTAGTCGTGAAGAGGGCGACAGTCGACTCGAGCAAATCGGCCTCGACGACCGTATCCGCGTCGTTATCGGTCCGGAGACGGGCGAGATCCTTATCGAAGCGGTTCTTGTTCTCGGCCATGAGGTCCGGAAGGGACGGCCCGAGGTCACGCACCGGCAGGCCCTCGGCTGCCGCGTGCAGGTCCTTCGACACGGCGACCACGACCTCGTCCCCGGCCGCGGCCGCCGCCCGGGCCAGCGGAAGAAGCGGCGGCAGATGGCCGTACTGCGGGAAGGAGGTGAACAGTGCCTTCATGTCTTGTCTCCAAACTGAAGGGGATTGCCCTGGGGTTGGCAGGATGTCGAGGGAGGCTTCGGCTGCGGGCTCGCTCAGGCGGCGGGGATCGCGGGCGGGTAGTGATCGCCGGGGAAGTACACCGGGTCGCTGGCGAGGTTGTGCAGGTGCGGCTCGCCCAGGTGGGGCTCGCCCGCGGCGTCGATGCGGCCGCGCTGCTCATCGCTGAGCTCGAGGTCCAGGGCGCGCAGGCTCTGCCGTAGCTGCTCGGGGCTGCTGGCTGCCATCTCCGGCACGATGGTGGTGCTCGAACGCCGGGCACGGTCGAGCAGCCAGGCGTAGCCGACCGCGGCGGGCGCGACATCGAGCTGCCGCGCGACGTCGCGAACCTCGGCGTGCACCGCGAGGTCGCGGGCGGTGGGCCGGCCGGAGTTGGTCCAGTGCGGCAGGTGCGAAGCCGGCGCCCTGCCGTCCTGGCCGGTGCGGGCCAGGAACCCGCCGCCCAGCGGTGACCAGGCCACCACCCCGAACCCGATCGCCTCGGCGGCGGGCAGCAGTTCTCGCTCGGCGTCGCGCTCGGCGGCGCCGTACTCGGTGGTGATCGCCGCCAGCGGCGTCCAGCCGCGCAGCTCGGCGATGGTGGCCGCGCGGGCCGCCTTCCACGCCGGGTGGGTGCCCAGGCCGCCGTAGAGGACCTTGCCCGCGGTGACCAGCTGGTCAAAGCCGGCCATGATCTCCTCCACCGGCGTTTCCCGGTCGAAGCCGTGGGTCCACAGCACGTCGATGTAGTCGGTGCCCAGTCGGCGCAGGCTGGCCTCCACCGACCGGGCCATCGCCTTGCGGCTGGTGCCCCGGACAGGGAACGGCTCGTCGCGCGTCACGCCGACCGCCCACTTGGTGCCGATCACGAAGTCGTCCCGGTGCGCGCCGGCGAACCGGCCGACGATCTTCTCCGCTTCCCCGGCCTGGTAGCCGGCCGCGGTGTCGATGAACCGGCCGCCCGCATCGGCGTAGCAGCCCAGCACCGCCAGGGCGGCCTCCGCCGGCACCGCCCGGCCGAACTTCCCGGTCCCCAGCGCCACCTCTGACACCCGCAGCGCCGCCGCGCGGCCAAGCAGCCGATAGCGCATGACCAGCCGCCTCCATGAGTTAACCTACATGTAGGTAAGCAAATTTACCTGACGTGAGCGTAAGTAAGTTCAGGAGGAGTTGTCAAATGGACCGGCCGAACGCAGCCCGGCCGCTGCCCGACGGCGACCCGCCCGTCGACGGCCGCCGGACCGACACCAGGAAGCGCATCCACGACGTCGCCCTGGCCGTCTTCAGCGAACGAGGCTGGGACGGCGCGACCATGCGCGAGATCGCCGAGCGGCTGCAGATCACCCGCCCGGCGCTGTACTACCACTACCGCAGCAAAGAAGACATCCTGGCCAGCATTCACCGGGACCTGGCCCGCTCCGTCGACGGGATCCTCGACTGGGCCCGGGCACAGCCAGCCAGCGCCGCAACACGCGCCGAGATCCTGTACCGCCTCGCCTCCCTGATGGCCGGCCCGTGGGGCACCTTCATCGATTTCGCCCAGGCCAGCGAAGCCGCCATGCGCGACCTCAAAGCAACCGAGGACTTCGCCGAGCGCATGGACAGCCTCGCCGACCTGCTCAAGCCCAGCGACACCGTCGCCGGGCGGATGAGGGCACGCCTTGCGCTGGACGCGCTGTTCATGGCCGGGAGCCGCAGCCGCAGCCTTGGCGGCACCGACAGCGAGCGCTGCCAGGCCGCGCTCGCGACCGGAACCGCCCTCATCAGGGAGTGACACCGCGTCAGCTGGGCAGTGCGTGAATTCCTGCCATGAGCACCATTCGGGTCGCTGCGGGCCGCGCTCGGCTCGTGCAGTCAGCGCGGAACCTCCGGGTCAGGGTCAGCCGCCTGACCGGCCACCGTCTCGCAGATCAGGCCCCAGGGCCTGCCCGCCCGCCTGGTGAGCACGATGGTGGCCTGCCGGTCGCCCTGCAGGCCGAGCCGGCGGCGGATCTGCTCGACGTCGCCCGCCAGCCCGCGACGCCGGATGTCGGCCGCGCCGACACCGAGCTCGCGCAGCCGGGCGGCCGCCCGGCGTTCATGCCAGGGCATGGATTCCAGCACCCGTAGCGTCCGGGCGAACGGCGTGCGGACGCATCTGTCCAGGGAGAGGAACGCGGTGAGCTCGTCGAGCTGTCGCGCCCCAAGCTCGCGGCCGAGCTCCTGGACAAGGCCGGCCCGGGTCACGGCCGGATTCGGGTCGAGCAGGTACTCGCCGGGATCGCCCACTCCGACCGGGTCACCGGGGCTGGACACGAGCGTTGCGCCCTCGGGCAGGACCGTAGCCCGGCGCGCGGTGGTGGCGAAGGCCGGCGACCACAGCAGCGCTTCCTTCAGCGCCCGGCCGGTGGCGACGAACTCGATCTCCCAGTCCGGCGGGACCAGGTCGTGGGGCAGGCCCGGCGCGGCCTTGATGCACACGGCCGGAACGCTGGCGGGCAGGGCGAGACACCAGTCGAGCCGCGGCTCGCTGTCGCCGGCCCGGAGGCGGTGCCCCGCCGCCCGGCGGGCCGGGTCGACGAAGACGGCGGTCACGTCGCCGGGCAGGCGGAGGTCGCGGACGTCGGCGCACACGAGCGCGACGTTGCTGGCCAGGTCGTGCACTGCCGCGTTGTGACCTGCGTACCGAAGGGTGTCGCGGTCTGCGTCGATGCCGACCACCCGACGGGCGACGGCAGCGAGCGCGATGAGATTGCCGCCGATGCCGCAGCACAGGTCGGCGACGACGTGACGACCCGAGAACCGGCGGGCGCTGTGCGCAGCGGTCAGCTCGGAGGACGCCTGCTCCAGGCCGGGCCGAGTGAAGAGCATGTCGTCGGCTCTGCTGAACTTCTGCCTGGCCGCGGTGCGGAGGGCCTGCTGGGTGAGCGCGGCGGCGACGAGATCGGGCGGGTAGCTGCCGCGCAGCTCTGCGGCGAGTGACAGGGCTCGCGCCGGGGTGATCACCAGGCCCCGCAGCCGCTGCAGCAGCCCGGCGCCCTCGGGTGACAGCAGCTCGTCAGCCTGGCCCACGCGCCCATCATCTACCTGGCTGCCCGCATCAGCGGCCACGGTAGGGCGTCCTACTATCGAGGTCATGAGCCCTGATTTTCCTGCCTTCGCCCTGTCCGAGGAGCATGTGGCGCTGCGCGAGTCGGTGCGCGCCCTGGCCGAGGAGAAGATCGCGCCGCATGCGGCGCGGGTGGATGAGAAGGCGGAGTTCCCCCAGGAAGCTCACGACGCTCTTGTCAAGGCCGATCTGCACGCCGTGCACATTCCTGAGGAGTACGGCGGGGCCGGCGCCGACGCGATCGCGACGGTCATCGTGATCGAGGAGGTCGCCCGCGCCTGTGCCTCGTCCTCGCTGATCCCGGCGGTGAACAAGCTCGGCACGGTCCCGCTGCTGCTGTCGGCGTCGGAGGAGGTCAGGCAGAAGTTCCTGCCGCCGGTGGCCAGCGGGGCGGCGATGTTCTCCTATGCGCTGTCCGAGCCGGAGGCCGGGTCGGACGCGGCGGCCATGAAGTGCAGGGCGGTGCGGGACGGCGACGCGTACGTGCTCAACGGGACGAAGCGCTGGATCACCAACGCTGGCATCTCGCAGTACTACACGGTGATGGCGGTCACCGATCCGGCGGCGGGCGCGAACGGGATCTCGGCCTTCGTGGTGGACAAGGGCGACGACGGCTTCACCTTCGGCGCGCCCGAGCACAAGCTCGGTATCAAAGGGTCCCCGACCAGGGAGTTGTACTTCGACAACTGCCGCATCCCGGGAGACCGGATCATCGGGGCCGAGGGCACCGGCTTCAAGACGGCGCTAGCAACACTTGACCACACCCGGATCACGATCGCCGCGCAGGCGCTCGGCATCGCCCAGGGCGCTCTGGACTACGCCGCCGGATACGTCAAGGAGCGCAAGCAGTTCGGCCAGGCCATCGCCGAGTTCCAGGGCCTGCAGTTCATGCTCGCAGACATGGCGATGAAGATCGAGGCAGCCCGCCAGCTCACCTATGCTGCGGCGGCCAGGTCCGAGCGCGCCATGCACGGGCAGCGGGAGAGCGACCTGACGTTCCTCTCCTCAGCGTGCAAGTGCTTCGCGTCCGACGTGGCGATGGAGGTCACCACCGACGCGGTGCAGCTCCTCGGCGGCTACGGGTACGTGCACGACTACCCGGTTGAGCGGATGATGCGGGACGCCAAGATCACCCAGATCTATGAGGGCACCAACCAGATCCAGCGCATGGTGATGGCTCGCCAGCTACTGAAGTAGGTATGACAGTGGTTCGGAACCTGACTGAGACCTGGTCGGACTTCCGAAAATTACCATTTTGTGGTATACTGCTCGGAGTGTATTAGAGTCTGGCTTGTGATTCGCACCAAGCCTCAGTCCTATGCAGACGGCGATACCGAACTCGCCGGTGAGTTCTTCGTTGACGATTCCGAGCCGAGCGGGCTCCGGTCGGGTGTCATGCTCGTGCATGGCGGCGCCGGACTGGATGATCACGCCAGGCAACAGGCCCGCCGCTACGCGGAGCTCGGCTACGTCGTGCTCGCGTGCGACATGTTCGGCCGCGACATCGCTGGCGGGCCGCGGGAGCAGATCATCGCGCTGCTCACCGAGATGCGCGATGACCGGGATCGCCTAGTCCGCCGGGCACGAGCCGGCCTGGATCTTCTTTCCCGGGTCCAGGCCGTTGAGGAGCGGATGGCAGTTGTTGGCTTCTGCTTCGGCGGCCTGGCTGCGCTCCAGCTGGCCCGGTCCGGTGCATCCATCGCAGCTGCGGTCAGCATCCACGGCAGCCTGGCAACCGGCGTCCGTGCCGAGCCCGGCCAGGTGCGGGCGCGGCTGCTCGTGTGCCACGGTGCCAGGGACCCCCACGTCCCGCTCGCCGACGTCACCGCGTTCGCCGAGGAGATGAACGCCGCTGGCGCGGACTGGCAGCTGAACATGTACGGCGGTGCCCAGCACGGCTTCACCCACAGTGGTGCCGAGCCCGGCGCGATCCCTGGCGTCGCCTACCACGAGCAGGCAGACACCCTCTCGTTCGCCGCCACCCGCGACTTCCTCGCCCGCGCGCTCGGCTGAACCCCATTAGTACGCTGTCCCGGCCGATTCAACGCGCTGCTGCGGCCCGCGCGCCGGGACGTGAGCGGCTGGCGCGCCCGGTTAGATTCCCAGGCCATCCAGCTGACGGTGCAGCTCGGCGCGGGGGCCTGAATGGGTGCCCGTGACGGCCGCGCCGGTGGCCTGCGCTGCGGCCGGCGTGCTGCCCGCGGCTGCCTGCGCCGTCGTCGTGCTGTCCGCTGCTGCCGCGGAGCGGTCCGCCGCGGTGCGGTCGCGGAAGATCCAGCCGCCAACGAGGCCGGCTGCCAGACCCCCGATGTGCGCCTGCCAGCCGATGCCGTTGTGCGGGAGCAGCACGGTGAACTGGTAGGCAAAGCACAGCGCCATGACCAGGCCCAGCAGGATGTCGATGCCACGGCGATCGAAGAATCCGCGCACGAGGATGTAGCCCAGATAGCCGAAGACCACCCCGCTGGCGCCGACGCCAATCGTGTTGGCGGCGCCGAAGAGCCACGCCGCGAACCCGCTGACCAGAATCGCCAGTCCGGTCAGGCCCAGGAACCGGACGACCCCCCGATAGGCGGCCAGGAACCCGAAGATGAACAGGGGGCCCGAGTTGCTCTCGATGTGGGTCCAGCTGACGTGCAGGAACGGTGCGACCACGATATCGGGCAGGCTTCTGACATCGTGCGGGCGTATTCCGTAGTTCATGGTGAGCTGATAGTGGTCGGCCGCATTGGCTAGCTGAATAATCCACAAGATGGCCAGAAAACCGACCATGACGAACAGTGCCTTGCGAGCCTCGGCCAGCAAGGATTCGGCGTCCCCCGGGCGCACTGTCCAGGGTCGGTGCCTCGCGCGCATATCTCACTCCCCGCCGTATGCTGCCGCTGGCGCACCCGTGCCCTCCCGCGGCCTGAGAGACAAGCTAGCCGGACGCCGGGTAGGCGTGGTGGACAACTGCGACAGCCACTTGGCGAACCCAGTCCATATCAGCCGAGAAGCTCCCTATCGCGCCTGCGCATGCCCGCGTGCCGGAGTCGCCGGGCCCAGGCTGGCGCGCCGCGCGGAGGTCCCCGAGGGTCGGCCACCTAGGGCATAACGGCCCGGCCCGATAGTCAGGGAGTGCAGTCGAGCGCGTTTACTCTATGTAATTGTAACGGTACGTATTGCCAAGTTGTGATCTGCCCGACCCTAACTCTTCGTATTCTGGCTCGCTTTTTTCCGCGGAAACGCTTGGTCGGGGGCACTGGTTCTGGCAACGTTATGCGGCGACGGTCCTGGACAATATCTGCGCGCCTGGGTTCGATCGCCAGGAACGCCGAGCCAGTCCGCCGTCATGCGACTCGCTGCCCTGTACCGCAGCGGTCCGCGCACTGGGCGTCCCGCCCGGCTGCGCTTGGCCGACGGAAGGACCGCATTGTCACAGCACCGGAGGCGCCCGCCCGCCGGAGGTGCGCCGGCAATTCCGGCTATGGCACGACCTCGCTCGGGCCGCCCCCGACGGCACCGGCGAGTGGGCGTATTCCTGGTTACTGCATCGGCCGCGACAGTGGCGGTTGTGGCAGCTGCCCTGATCGTCATGATTGGCAAACCGCCGACCGTCTCCGACCCGCTCGGCGCTGCCATTGCGCAGCTATCGGCTGGCAAGGCCGGCGCGACGCTGATCCAGGAGCGGCAGGCGGCGATCCTGGAGGACGCGGCCACCACATCGTTCAGCGTCCAGAGCGCCCCGAAGCTCAGCAGCCCCCCGCCGCCGCCCACCACCGGCGCCGCGGCGCCGTTCACCGGGCCGCCGCCCAACCCGTCGTCAGCGCAGGGCATTGCCTACAACATGCTCGCCTCGTTCGGGTTTGCCACCAGCCAGTGGACCTGCCTGCTCGACCTGTGGAACCGGGAAAGCGGCTGGCAATATAACGCCACGAACGCTACGAGCGGGGCATACGGGATCCCGCAGGCACTGCCAGGCGACAAGATGGCCAGCGCCGGGGCCGACTGGCTGACCAACCCGGCCACCCAGATCAAGTGGGGTCTCGGCTACATCAAGGGCCGCTACGGAAACCCGTGCGGCGCCTGGGCCATGGAAGAGGCTCAGGGCTTTTACTGAGCCCGGGCTGCCTCATCGTGACGGCTGCGGTGGGTCACAGGCCTGTCTCAGAATGTGAGATTGGTCATAAAGGAATCTCGGCATTCCCGAGGACATAAGTCTCCGGAAATGGCATGGTTGAAGGCTGACAGCACCCAGCGTGCACTGCGGTGTCCTGAAACCAGGACTGTCGCCTTGACCTAGCGCCCCGCCGCACGCCACTCGCACCCCTTTCGGGCAGCGGGTCGTTCCGGGTGACAACGAGCGCCCTGAGCGCTTGACCAAAGGCCAATCTTGTCCCGGCAGTATCAGTCAACCCTTGTCCGCCCAACTATCGACAGCCGCTCGCAGCGGCGTCAGCTGAAGTTCAGCCGCAGGCCCTCCCGGCTCACGATCGCCGTGGCCGGGGTCACCCTCCTGGCAGCCGCCATCGCGGCCAGCGCCGTTACGCTCTCGTCATCGGCGCCCACCACCCGGCCAGCAGCCTCGGCAGTCCCGAAAGCCTCGGCAGTCTCGGCAGCTTCCGAAGCTTCTGCTGCCCCTGCATCCAGCCCTCGGAAAGACGCTGCCACCGTCCAGCAGATCGCCTGGCTCCGGACCAACTGGCACCTGACAGACCAGCAGGTGGCCGCGCTGGCCATGGCGGCCCCCCAGCCCGTCGTCCAGGCACCGAAGCCCAGGCCCGCCCCGGCCGCGCCAGCTCCTGCCCCGGCACCTGCACCGCAGCAGCCTGCTGCGGCGGCGCCCCCGCCGGCGACCCCCAGCGGTTCAGCCCAGCAGATCGCGATGGGGATGCTCGCGTCATATGGCTGGTCGTCGAGCCAGTTCAGCTGCCTCGATCCGCTGTGGCAGCGCGAGAGCGGCTGGAACGTCTATGCGGCCAATCCGGATGGCGCCTACGGGATTCCGCAGGCGGATCCTGGCAGCAAAATGGCAAGTGCCGGCCCGGACTGGCAGTCGAATGCCACCACCCAGATCCGGTGGGGTCTCAACTACATCCGGGCCATGTACAGCTCGCCTTGCGGCGCCTGGTCGCACGAGGAAGCCACTGGTTGGTACTAGCCGGCTTGGTACGCCAGGGACGTCGGGCATCGGCGGCATGCTGCGCGGGCTGGCACGGGTCGCCGACGCCTGATGTCCGTTGGCCCGAGACGCGCAGGGCGGCGGTCACCAGGGCCACGCTTACGCCCGCTTTCGCACGCCACCGACGCCCGACGTCCCAGTGCGTGGACCGGCTCAACGCTCGACCGACCTTGGCTGGCGGCCGCGTACGGTCGCCCGCGCAACCGTCTCAGCGAGCCGGAGGCTGGTGGGGGTGGGCCATGTGGAGGACGTCGAGGGCGTCGTCTAGCTGGGCTTCGGTGATGTCGCCGCGGGCGACGTGGCCGCGGGCGATGACGGCGTCGCGGATGGTCGAGCCCGTCTCCATCGCGTCGTGGGCCACCGCGGCGGCGGCCTCGTAGCCGATGTAGGGATTGAGCGCGGTGACGATGGCGGGGGAGGACTCGACGCCCAGTCGCAGCCGGTCCGCGTCCGCGGTGATGCCGCTCACGCACTTGTCGGCGAGGGCGACGCTGGCGGCCGACAGCAGCCGCAGGGAGGACAGCAACGCGCGGGCCATGACGGGCATCATCACGTTGAGCTCGAGGTTGCCGGCCGCGCCGCCGAATGCCACCGTGGCGTCGTTTCCGATCACCGTTGCGCAGACCTGGCAGACCGCCTCGCAGATGACCGGGTTCACCTTGCCCGGCATGATCGACGAGCCGGGCTGCAAGTCGGGTATCCGGATCTCGGCCAGGCCGGTGCGCGGGCCGGAGTTCATCAGCCGCAGGTCATTGCAGATCTTGTAGAGGCTGACCGCGATGGTCCTGGTCACGCCGCTCGCCGCAACGAGGCCGTCACGAGCGCCGGCCGCCTCGAAGTGGTTGGGTGCCTCGGTCAGGGGCAGCTGCAGGCCGGAGGCGAGCCTGTCGATCGTGGCCGCGGCAAAGCCTGGCGGCGCGTTGAGTCCGGTGCCGACGGCCGTGCCTCCCAGCGGCAGTTCGCCGACATCGGCCAGTACGTCGCGGGCGCGCTGCAGCCCGTGCCGGACGGCCGCGGCGTAGCCGCCGAACTCCTGGCCGAGGGTCACCGGCGTCGCGTCCATCAGGTGCGTCCGGCCGCTCTTGACGACGTTCGCGAACTCGGCCGCCTTGAGCTCGAGCGCGTCGGCCAGGTGGCTCAGCGCGGGCAGCAGCGAGGTCGCGATCAGCCGCGCCGCGGCCACGTGGATCGCAGAGGGGAACACGTCGTTGGACGACTGCGAGGCGTTCACGTGGTCGTTCGGGTGGACGGGGCGCCCGAGCGCGCGCGTCGCCAGGGTGGCGATGACCTCGTTGGCGTTCATGTTTGACGACGTGCCCGACCCGGTCTGGTACACGTCCACCGGGAACTCGTCGTCGTGCAGTCCGCGCACGACCTCGTCGGCTGCGGCGCGGATGGCGGCGGCGACGTCGGCGGGCAGGACGCCGAGCTCGCCGTTCACCTCGGCGGCGGCGCTCTTGATCGACGCCAGGGCTGCGATCAGGTCGCGGGACAGCGGCTCGCCGGAAATCTGGAAGTTCTGCACGGCACGCTGAGTCTGCGCGCCCCACAGCGCGCCCGCGGGCACGAGCACCTCGCCCATCGAGTCATGCTCGGTGCGGAATCCATCAGGTGCGGCCATGAAGCAACCTCGGGCTAGCTCGGTGCGGAACCGACCGTCAGCAGCGGCTGCCTGGGGGCCGTGACGTCGGCGAAGAAGTCGTTCCCCTTGTCGTCCACCACGATGAACGCGGGGAAGTCACGGACCTCGATCCGCCACACCGCCTCCATCCCGAGCTC